>ERZ773229.857-NODE-857-length-23704-cov-3.034547_pt1 | contig 23704 bp, 16 predicted proteins | sample MGYA00580992_ERZ773229 | MGnify/ENA primary metagenome ERZ773229 (study PRJEB29015, sample SAMEA2737795) | human gut metagenome | biome: human gut; feature: human-associated habitat; material: faeces | place: China | collected 2012 ... | reverse complement strand
GGGCTATGAAAGCCAGAGCAAATTCACCGCCGCCTTCAAGGACCAGTACGGCTGTCTGCCCACAATGTATCGGAAGATGTCATAAGCGTGAACTGGAAGTATCATATAGGTATAAAAAAGGCGCCCTTCGGCGCCTTTTTTGCATACATAAAGGTATCCCCTTTTGCATGGGTTTGTTCACATTTCCCGGATATATCGTGTTCACATTTCCTGAGCCTGTAATTGGAGGCGATCGGCGATCATGGCGATGAATTCGGAGTTTGTGGGCTTGCCCTTCGCGGAGTTCACCGTATAGCCAAAGTATTTCTGCAGCGTTTCCAGGTCGCCGCGGTCCCACGCTACCTCGATCGCGTGGCGAATGGCGCGCTCCACCCGGCTGGGCGTCGTCCCGAACCGCTTTGCGATCTCCGGATACAGCACCTTCGTCACCGCGTTGATGACCTCCATGTTCCGCACCGTCAGGATAATGCCTTCCCGCAGGTACTGGTAGCCCTTGATGTGCGCCGGCACGCCGATCTCGTGGATGATGGCCGTGACCATCATCTCCAGCTGCTGCAGCGGCAGGTCGCAGCGCGGGCCTGCCGCGTGGCGGATATGCTCCAGCACTGAGGTGTCGTCCGCCGGCTTGGGCAGGAATACATAGGCGCCGGCATCCCGGATGTCCCGGGCCGCCTCGGCGGTTCGGAATTCCGTCACCACGATGCACCGCGTCTCGGACTTGCCCTTCAGCCGCCGCAGGATACCTGTGCCGTCCAGCCCGGGCAGCACCGTGTCCAGCACCAGCACGGCGGGGTGCTGTGCCTCCACCATCGCCAGCGCCTCACGGCCGTCGGCGGTGTCGCCGATCAGACAGATATCCCCCTGCTTCTTCAAGAAATCGCACAGCTCTGTCCGATACGCCTGGTCCGCATCCGCAACGCATACAGTGATCTTGTTCTCCATATTCACTTTCCCCTTTAACATAATTTTAACGGCACGCAATTCCCCGTATACACACCACGAACCGCTTTGACGCTATCAAAAATACCACAAACAGACAGCAAATGCAAGGGCAATTTGTCGAAAACCAACATTTTCGTTCGACACCCAGCGACCGCATTCGACAAAAAGCGGTGCTCGCGAGATGAAATGCTCCGTTTTACCGATATTCCGCCTCTATAATTGCGCATATATCGGCAATTGTGGCCGCTAATCGGCATTTCATGTGCAATGTATCGAGTTGCCGTTTCTCCACAGGCCTACGGCTGCCCCAAGGAGATGCAGGGGGTGCCGGTCAGACCGGCGCAAAAGGCAAAACAACTCCGCGCGGAAATGGTTGTGTTGGCGGGAAAATCGGCGTATAATAAATTGAAAACGATCACAAAACGGAGGCTCACCTATGAAACTGATGGTTCTCGACGGCAACAGCATCGTCAACCGCGCCTATTACGGCGTCGGAAAGGCGCGCCTGCTGACCACACGGCAGGGGCTGCACACAAACGCTATTTACGGCTTTGTCACCATGCTGCAGAAGCTGCTGGACCAGGAGAAGCCGGACGCCGTGTGCGCTGCCTTTGACCGGCGGGAGCCAACATTTCGGCACAAGGCCGACGCGGCCTATAAGGCCAACCGCAAGGGTATGCCCGAGGAACTGGCCGAACAGATGCTGCCGCTGAAGCAGGTGCTCGACGCCATGTCCGTGCCCTGTTATGAGCTGTCCGGTTACGAGGCCGATGACCTGATCGGCACGATCAGCCGTAAGTGCGAGGCCGCCGGATGGGACTGCACCATCGCCACCGGCGACCGCGACAGCTTGCAGCTGATCACCGCCCACACCCATGTGCGTCTGCTGACCGGCGGCAAGGGACCGGACAGCGACCGCTGCATGACCGAATCCGCCTTTCGGGCGGAGTACGGCTTTGACCCCATCCACATGATCGACCTGAAGGCCCTGGCCGGCGACAGCAGCGACAATATCCCCGGCGTGCCCGGCATTGGTGAAAAGACCGCCATGGCGCTGGTACAGCAATATGGCTCCATTGACGCCGTGTACGCGAACATCGACAGCGTGCCCCTGAAGCCCGTATTTTTATGTAAACTCAAGGAAGGCGAGGCCTCTGCCCGCCACAGCTACTGGTTGGCCACCATCGACACAAATGCGCCGCTGGATTTCGACCCGGAGGCCAATCTGCGCCAGCCCTTCAAGCCGGAGCTGTACGGCCTGTTTTTGAAGCTGGAATTCCAGAAGCTCATCGATAAATACCAGCTCTCCCCGGCCTGCGTGGCAGAGGAGCTGCCCACATATACCGCGGAGGCGGAAATACTGGAGACGGCCGAGCGTGCCGAGGCGTGCCTGGCCCTGTGGCGCAAGGCAGCGTACGTGACCGTATACGGTACACCGGATCTGGCGGCGCTGGCGGTGGAATGCGAGACCGGGGCAGACAGCTCTCTGATGGTTGAAATTTATGTCAACCGATATGCCGGTGATTGGCGGGCGCTGCTGTCCGCCCTGTTTGCGCCGGATATCCGGAAGGTTGGCCACAATGTCAAGGACATGATGCGTGCCCTGCTGGCCCAGGGACTGCCCGCCGATGGGTTCATCTTCGACACGGCGCTGGCCGCCTATCTGGTAGACGCCACCGCCGGCAGCTACGATCTGCAGCGGCTGTTTGTCACCTACTATAACGAGCAGCTGCCCCAGCCCGACCATCTGACGGCGGATGCCTTCAATCCCCTGGCCGATGAGAACATCGCCGCCCAGACGGCGCTTATCAGCTACACCGCCGCCGTGTCCGCCCTGCACGGGACGCTCGCGCCCAAGCTGCGGGAGCTGGAGATGGAGGAATTGTACTATAGTGTGGAGTTGCCTCTGTGCCGGGTGCTGGCGGATATGGAGACAGCTGGTTTCCTGGTGGACCGGGACGCCCTGGCGGATTTCGGCGCAGCTCTGCAGAAGACCACGGACCGCGTGGAGCAGGCTATCTACGATGCCGCCGGAGAGACTTTCAACATCAACTCCCCCAAGCAGCTGGGGTATATCCTGTTCGAGAAATTGCAGCTGCCCCACGGCAAAAAGACGAAGACCGGTTGGTCCACCAACGCCGATGTGCTGGAAAAGCTGCGTCACGCCTATCCCATCGTGGACGACGTACTGTGCTTCCGCCAGTACACTAAGCTGAAGAGTACCTATGTGGACGGGCTGATGAAGGTCATCGATATGGACGGCCGGATACGCACCAGCTTCCAAATGACCGTCACCGCCACCGGGCGGCTCAGCTCCACGGAGCCGAATTTGCAGAATATCCCCACACGCACCGAGCTGGGCAGCCAGCTGCGGCGGATGTTCACGGCGGCGGAGGGCTGTGTGCTGGTGGATGCTGACTACTCCCAGATCGAGCTGCGCCTACTGGCGCATATGTCCGGCGATAAGGTCATGCAGGCGTCATTCCTGTCCGGTGCGGACTTCCACACCGCCACCGCCGCCAAGGTCTTCCACGTGCCGGAGGATGAGGTGACGCCGGAGCTGCGCCGCCGGGCCAAGGCGGTGAATTTCGGTATTGTGTACGGCATTTCCGCCTTTGCACTGGCCCAGGACATCGGCGTCACCGTGGCGGAGGCCAAGGCGTACATGGACCGCTATTTCGAGACGTACAGTACCCTGCGGCAGTATATGACCGACGTGGTGGCACAGGCGGAGCAGGACGGCTACGTGCAGACCATGATGCACCGCCGCCGCCCCCTGCCGGAGCTGAAGAGCAGCAATTTCAACCTGCGGGAATTCGGCAAGCGGGTGGCGCTGAATATGCCGGTGCAGGGTAGCGCCGCCGATATCATGAAGCTGGCGATGGTGCGTGTGCATGACCGGATGAAGCGGGAGGGCCTGCGTGCCCGGCTGCTGATGCAGGTCCACGACGAGCTGATCGCCGAGTGCCCGGCGGAGGAGCAGGCGCAGGTGAAGCATATCCTCACGGAAGAGATGGAACACGCCGCAGCGCTGTCCGTTCCCCTGACGGTGGACGCCCACTGCGGAAAAAACTGGCTGGAGGCGAAGGGATAAAGCTATGAAGCACATCAAGATCGTACCCATGGCGGTGGAGCATTTGAACGACGTGGCGGCGCTGGAGTTGGCCTGCTTCTCCCGCCCCTGGTCCCGGCAGATGTTGGCCGAGGAGCTGGACAACCAGTGCGCGGCCTTTTTGGTGGCGTTGGAGCCGGAGACGGAGAAAGTTATCGGCTACGCGGGCTTGCTGGTAGCCGCCGATGAGGGCTATATCACCAATGTGGCGGTAGCCCCCTCCCGCCGCCGGCAGGGCGTGGCGGCCCAGCTTTTGCAGGTATTCGACAACTTTGCCCGCGGCAATCAGTTGGCGTTCCTGACGCTGGAGGTGCGGCCCTCCAACACCGCGGCTATCGCGCTGTATCAGGGCTTCGGCTTCCGCGAGGTGGGCCGCCGCCGCAACTATTACGACCTACCCAAGGAGGATGCCCTGATCCTGACGAAATACTACACGGAGGAGGCGGCGCAATGAACATATTAGCTTTCGAGTCCTCCTGCGACGAGACAGCGGTGGCCGTGGTCCGGGACGGGCGGACGCTGCTGTCCGACGCCATATTGTCCCAGGCGGATATGCACGCCCTCTATGGCGGCGTGGTGCCGGAGATCGCCTCCCGCAAGCACGTACAGGCCATCGCTGCCCTGACGGACAAGGCGTTGGCCGATGCCGGACTGGCCAAAAAGGAGATCGATGCCGTGGCCGTCACCTACGCACCGGGGCTCATCGGCGCGGTGCTGGTGGGCGTCAGCTTTGCCAAATCCGCCGCCTACGCGCTGGGTGTGCCCCTGATTCCGGTGCACCATGTGCGGGGGCACATCGCCGCCAACTATCTGGCCTTTCCGGAGCTGGAGCCGCCCTTCGTGGCGCTGGCCATCTCCGGCGGCAATACGCTGATCGTGGATGTGGCGGACTACACCGATATGACCGTGCTGGGGGCTACCCGCGACGACGCCGCCGGTGAGTGCTTCGACAAGGCGGCGCGGGTGCTGGGGCTGAACTACCCCGGCGGTCCTTTGCTGAGCAGACTGGCCGAGGGCGGCGACGCTCATTTCCTGACGCTGCCCCATCCCCATCCCGACGGAAAGTACGACTTCTCCTTCAGCGGCCTGAAGACTGCCTTCCTGAATGCCTGTCACAAGATGGAGCAGAAGGGCGAGGAACTCCCCCGGGCCGATCTGGCCGCCTCCTTCGAGCAGGCCGTGGTGGACACTCTGTGCGAAAAAGCTTCACTGGCTATGGCGGATTTCGGGCTGTCCACCCTGTGCATCGCGGGGGGCGTCAGCGCCAACCGGCGGCTGCGGCAGCAGCTGACGGAGCTGAGCCGCAGGCAGGGCTTCCGCCTGTGTATGCCGGAATTATGGCTCTGCACCGACAACGCCGCCATGATCGGCTCCGCCGCCTATTACCGGCTGCGCAAGGGCGAGCTGGCCCCGTTGGAACTGAACGCCGTGCCCGCCCTGTCCCTTTGCTGAAAAAAGAACGACCGTCCTTCATATTTTCCGCTTTTCTCCGCCATACTAGAGTGTGCCGCTTCCTCGTAAGGCAGACGGCCCCTCCCGGGGAAAGGAGCAGAAAAGATGAAGGACGATTTTTATGGAAAAAAGCAGCCCTTTCGCAGCCCATGGTGGCTGATCGGTGCGGCGGTGCTGCTGATTGCCGTGGCGGCCGCGCTGCTGTGGCCCAGTGAAAGTCTGGCCCCCGCGCAGGAGGAGCAGACCCAAAGCGCCGCGGCGGATCAGGCCGCCCGGTTGGAGGACGGCGCGGAGCTGTTTCAGCGGTTCACCTACACCCGCTGCGACCACGTGGTGACGCGCCGGGTCACGGCCCCGGTAGAGCTGTACGGCAAAACGCTGGAAGAAGCGCAGCCCCTCTACCCCGAATGGCGCATCACGGAGTTTTCCCCCAAAGCGCTGCGAATGGAGCGTCAGGTGCCGCTGTTCTGCCCCGATCATCAGGTGTTGATGCCCAATGCCGCAGGGACGCTGTGCATCTATGAAAATAAATACGGCGATGCGCTGGCGCTGGTCAGCGAACTGTCCGTCGCCGTCTCCGCCCTGCCCGCCGCAGCGCAGGAGGAAGTGCAGGACGGGCTGGGCTTTTCCACCTTGGAAGAACTGGAAGCCTGGCTGGAAAACATGGAGAGCTAAGCCATGCTGACCGTCTTTATCCGCAGCGTTTTGCTGGTCTGTCTGGCCGTCTGCGCCCTGCGGCTGATGGGCAAGCGGCAGGTGGGGCAGCTGCAGCCCTTTGAGCTGGTCATCGCCATCATGATCGCCGATCTGGCCGCCACGCCCATGGAAAGTCTGGACACGCCCCTTTGGCGGGGCATCGTACCCATGGCGGCGCTGGTGATGCTCCACCAGATTTTCTCGCTTCTGTCGCTGAAAAGTCAGAAAATGCGGCGTTTTTTCAGCGGCTCCCCCACGGTCATCATCCGCAACGGACAGATCGACTATCAGGCGTTGGAAAAACTGTGCTTCAACCTGAACGACCTGCTGGAGGAACTGCGCACCGGCGGTGTGCTCTCTCCCACGGAGGTGGGCACAGCCATCATGGAGACCAGCGGCAAACTGAGCGTATTCCCCACCTCCCAAAAGCGGCCTGTCACCCCGGAGGACATGAAGCTGAAAACCGGCAACGAAGGCATTCCGCTGACGCTGATCCTTGACGGCCAGCTGGAACAGAACAATCTGCCCCTGCTGGGCAAGGACGAGAGCTGGCTGCGGCAGCAGCTGGGCAGCATGGGCTTTTCCGAGATTCGGCAGGTGCTTCTGTGCTACATCGATACGGACGGCGTGATGAGCGTCCACGGTTTCCGGGGCGAGCCGCCTGAGCGGCGGCGGGTGCTTTCATCCGGGGAGGTGAGGTGGTAGTGCGCCGTTCTGTGATCCTGATCTCCGTCATTCTGACGCTTTGCATTGCGCTGGGCGTGTGGATGGACGTTTCCCAGCAGCGGGTCGCCCGGGAATATCTGGATTCCGTCCGTCTGATCCGCGACCTGGCAGACAGCGGCCAGCAGGCGCAGGCCTACGATGAGCAGCGCTATCTTCACGCCCAGTGGCAGCACGACGCTGTCTGGCTCAATTACCTTATCAGCCACCACCACACCCGGGCCGTCAGCACGGCCATGGTGGAGCTGTCCACCGCGCTGGAACGCCAGTGGGACACTGAGACCTTTCAGGCACTGGACGCTTTGGAGGACGCGCTGCGCGACGTGGAGCAGAGCGATTTCCCCTATTGGGAAAACATTCTGTAGAGCCTTTCTTCCGCTTGACAGGGCCTGTTCGGGCGGGTAAACTGAAAGAAACTTCTTTGGAATTTTTCGGCTGTACGGAGGAAAAAAGCATGGAGACCTACCAAGCGGAAGTTCTGGTCAACGAGCGGTTTCATCTTTCGGAGGGGCCTGTCTGGGACGCGGAAACCGGCGTTCTGCACTTTGTGGACATCAAGGGCTGCACGGTGAACACTTACCGGCTGTCGGACGGGCAGCGCACCAGCACGGAAGTCAACCAGAACGTGGGCTGCTTCGCCCTGCGCCGTCAGGGCGGCTACATTCTGGGGCTGACGGCGGGCGTTTATCTGCGCAGCGAGGACGGACGGCGGATCGAGAAGCTGACGGAGCCGGTCTACGACCCCATGACCCGTTCCAACGACGGCAAATGCGACCCGCAGGGCCGTTTCTGGTGCGGCACCTCCGATCTGGTGAAGGGCGAAAAGCGGGGCAAGCTCTACCTGCTGCCCGGCGACGGCCGCTGCATCGAAATGCTGGACCGGCTGGAAATTTCCAACGGTCTGGGTTTTGCGGGCGACACGCTCTACTTTATCGACTCTGCCCGGCACAGCGTGGACAGCTACCGACTGGACGAGGACACACTGACCCTGCACGATCATCGGGTGATCGTCCCCATCGAGGGGAACATGGTGCCCGACGGCATGACCATGGACGAAGAAGGAATGCTCTGGGTCTGCCACTGGGGCGGCGGGTTCGTAGGGCGGTACGATCCTCGGGACGGCCGTCTGCTGGCCCGGGTGGAGATCCCCGCATCCCAGTGCTCGTCCTGCTGCTTTGGCGGCCCGGATATGCAGACGCTTTTCATCACCTGCGGAGCGGTCAACTGCCCGGAGGAGTCCGAAGCCGGGAAGGTATTTGCGGTGCACCTGCCCTATCGCGGGGTGGAAAGCTGGAAATACCGGGGGTAAAGCATCCCCGGAAAACCCATACAAAAAGGAGCGTCTTCGGACGCTCCTTTTCCGTGAATCAAAACCGATACGCGACCCTCAGCTCCGGCGGAAACACCGCACCGTCTGATACGCATATCGGCAAAACCAGTATAGCAGCTTCATCGCAAAATTTCCAGACACCGAAAATCGGGTTCACGAACATGGACGGCGATTTTGCTTTTCAGTACGCAAAAAAGGAGCGCCCGAGGGCGCTCCCTTTATTTAGGTTTCGATCATTCGCCGACGATCAGGGCGTAGGCTTCAGCGCCTTCGTCCAGGATGTCCTGCAGGCCGCGTCCCTTGAGTTCTTCGTACTTGGCGAAGAAATCGTCCACGGACAGCTGGCCGGCCACGCACTGGTCACGCAGCGCGCACACGCCGGAGGAGATCAGCTCAGCGCGGTATTCCACGTAAGCTTCGGTCTCCAGAGTGGGGGGCATGGCGTAGTACTTGCCATCGTTCACGCCGTGCTCGTTCAGGCCGTCGTAGAAGGACTTGCGGGGGATGGTCAGTTCGTCCACGGTCTTGCCGGAGAACACGCACTGCATGAAGGCGTCGTTCTGCCAGTTGCCGCCGACGGGCTCAAATTCCATGCCCAGCGTACGGTAATCGTTGAAGCCGCTAGCGGTGATCTCGGGCTTGATGACGGCCTTACCGTCCACCATGGTGTAGGTGTAGCCTTCGATGCCGTAGTTGTACAGCATGACGCCCTCGTCAGAGAACATCCAGTTCCAGAACTTCAGGATGTCTTCCACCTTGCCGTCCTGAGCAGCCTTTTCGGTGATGCACCAGTTGCCAGTGACGCCCTGACGCTTCTGGATCCACTGGTCGCCATAGGGGCCGGTGATGGGCGCGCAGGTCAGATACAGAGCATCTTCCACACCATTGGCGATCAGGGTCTCGGAGTGCACGGCGCACTGCTCGGCCCAGGTGAACACGGTGCCGGCCAGGTTGCCGGACATAGTGTTGTACATCTCAGCCTGATAGCGGGTAGCGAATTCCTGATCGATGATCTTGTCAGCGTACAGCTTCTGCATCTCGGTGATAAATTCACGATAGCGGGGATGCTCGTACACCATGGTGTAGGTGCCGTCGTCCAGCACGCAGAACTGAGCATCGCTAGAGGCCTTGATGCCGAAAGCATTCAGCAGGGCGTGCAGGGAACGTTCGCCGTTCTGGCCCATTTCCAGCACGATCGGGATCTCGTCGGTGGTGTCGCCGTTGCCGTTCATGTCGTTGTCACGAACGCCGTACCAGTAGGCCTTCCACTCTTCCCAGGTGGTGGGAACGTCCATATTCAGCTTGTCCAGCCAATCTTTGCGAACGGCGGTGGACTGAGAACCGGGCACGTTCACGATGGTGGGGATGGTGTAGAAGTGACCGTCGGCGGCCTTCCAATCGGCAAAGCGGTCTTCGCCAACGGCAGCCACGATGTTGGGGATCAGATCCAGATAATCATCCAGCGGGATGATCGCGCCTTCGTTGGCCAGCGCGGCAACGCCGTAGGAGCCGGGCCGGATCAGGTAGGGCAGGCTGTCCACGCCGCCGGCCAAGGCGGTCGCGATCTGGGTGTTCCAGTCGGAGTCAGGACGCCAGTCCACCTGCAGGTGAACGTTGGTGTACTTTTCGACGGTGGGCAGATAGTAGCAGCCGTCGAATTCGGTGGGATACTGGTTGAAGTGGATGCCCAGCGCCGTAATGGTCAGGGGCTCATCCAGATGGAACGTCTCGGAAGGAGCGATCTCAATGTCCTTCCACCAGCCGTCTTCCATTCCGCCGACGGTGTCCGCCAAGGCGGCGGTCATGGACAGCAGCATGGCGAGAGCCAATACGAGAGATACCAGTTTCTTCATGCGTAGTTCCTCCTTTTATTTTTCCTTTTCAGCGCCTTAACGCTGATAAGAACCATTGTTGCAGTGCAGGTCAGCCCTTCACGGAACCCAGCATGACGCCGGACACGAAGAACTTCTGCAGGAAGGGATACAGCACCAGCATGGGGACCATGGAAACCACCAGAACTCCGTTTTTCAGCTGCTGGCTCAGCGCGGCCACTCCTTTGTTGGTAGCGTCGTTGACGGAGGCCAGATTGGAGGTGGAAGTTTCGGCATTCAGCACCAGTTCCTTCAGGAACAGCTGCAGGGTCTTGTGCTCCTGACTGTGGATCAAAACCAACGGGTTCAGGTAGTCGTTCCAGTGACCCACGATCAGCCACAGAGCTACGGTAGCCAGCACGGGCTTAGACAGCGGGATCACCAGCTGGAACAGGATGCGGTAGTCGGTCGCGCCGTCGATGCGGGCGGATTCGATCACCGAGAAGGGGATGGACGAGAAGTAACTGCGGATGATGACCACATTATATGCGGTAATCATGGAGTTTAGAATCAGCGCCCACAGGCTGTCGTACAGGCCCAGCTGCCGAATGGTCAGGAACAACGGCACGATACCGGCGTTGAACCACATGGTGAACATGATGATGATGACGTACAGCTTTTTGCCGTAGAAGTTGCCGTAGGCCATGGGATAGGCGGCCACGCAGGTGCCGATCAGGCCCAGCACACAGCCGATGATGGCCACATAGAAGCTGTTGAAGGCGGCCCGCCACAGATCGGTGTTGCCGAAGATGGCGGTATAGGCCTGCGGGTTGTAGCCGATGGGGTAGAAGGTGACCTCAGCAGCCAGTACGGCCTTATCATCGGAAAGAGAGATCGAAACGACGTTGAAAACCGGGAACAGGAAGAGACACAGCAGGATCAGCATGAAGATGATGTTGACCACATTGAAAACTTTCTCCCCCGTGGAGCGCTTGATAAAATCCTGTTCGTGACGGTGCTTCTTTTGCTTCGAAACGGAAACGGTGGACATGGCGTGCGCTCCTTTCTGTTAGAATAGAGAAGTTTCGGAAACCTTGCGGCTGATGGTGTTGGCGATCAGCACCAGAACGACGGAGATCACGGAGTTGAACAGGCCGCCCGCAGTGGCCAGACCGTACTTCTGGCTGATCATACCGGTCTTGTACACGTAGGTGGGCAGCATCTCCGACACCTGAAGGTTCAGGGTGTTCTGCAGCAGGTAGATCTTGTCGAACACGCAGTTGAGCAGCTGGCCGATCTGCATGATGAGCAGCAGGATGAAGGTGGGCAGCAGTCCCGGAATGGTCACGTGCAGGATCTGCTTCCATCGGTTAGCGCCGTCGATGCGGGCCGCTTCGTAAAGGCAGGCGTCGATGCCGGTGATGGCGGAGATGTAGATAACGGCGTTCCAGCCGGTGCCCTGCCACAGACCGGAGATGATGTTGATGGCGTAGAAGTAGTCCGGGTTGCCCATGAAATTCACCGGCGTCATGCCCATGCTCTTGTAGATCTTCGCCAGTACGCCCAGAGAGGGGGAGCAGATGGTGTTGATCATGGAGACCAGAACCACGGTGGAGATGAAGTGGGGCAGATAGGACACGGTCTGGACGATCTTCTTGTAGGGCGCGCTGTGAATTTCATTCAGCAGAATGGCGAACACCAGCGGCGCAGGGAAGACGATGGCCAGCGACAGCAGGTTCAGCGACAGGGTGTTTTTGATGTACTGCCACAGATCGGGGCTGGACAAAAGGCGCTCGAACCATTTCAGGCCGACGTACTTGGAGCCTTCAAAGCCCTTGAGCAGCTTGTAGTCGTAGAAGGAGGCCCGCAGGAAGTACATGGGCATGTACTTGAAAAGGATCATGTACACCAGTACCGGGATGACCATCATGTAAATGTAACGGTTTTGCCAGATCCGATTTGCCACGTGCTTGCGGGAGGGGGCAAAGCTGGGAGCGGGCTTTTGAACTTTGACGGAACTCAAGGCAAGGGCTCCTTTCCGTATGAAAAATAAAAAAAGAAACGTCTTGCTTTTCGACCTTTTTCCCATCAAACCGGTTTAATGGAAAAGAGGAAAAGCAACTTTGCTTTGGAAACCCATTCGAATCAAACGCAATGTTTTTTCGTCTGTGTGGTAATTATAACAACTTTCCGGGGAAGATGCAAGCACCTTTTCACAAAGGAATGATTTTCCATACCCGGAACGGTCGTTTCGTTGCCAAAGTTTCCATCTGCCTTGATTATAGCAGGGTGAACAATACTTGTCAATAAGGAATTTTAGAAATTGAACAAAACTTTTCTTTCTCACGAAAAACAGCCCTGTGCCAGAGCGGCAAAGGGCTTTGTGAGGGTCAAAACGTCTGGTTCCTTAGCGGAAAATCAGCGTCCCACATCATCGAGCAACGCAGATTTTGAAGGACTGATGCCGCTGAACGGCAGCAGGGATTCGGCGGGCCCGAAGCCGCGTTCAACCGGGCTTCGGGCCGCTGTTTTCGTTCTCGTTTTCCATAAAACACGAGCTTTTTTACCTTATTTTTGCTGGCTCAAAAGCAGGGCATACAAGTTGGAGGGCTCGCCGATCAGGGAAAGCGCGGCCAGCTCGGCGGCCGTCTGCCGGTCGCCCGCCGCCCAGCAGGCCATGGCGGACTGCCAGTCGCATCCGGCCCGGCGCAGGGTCTGTGCGTCCTCCATATAGGAGATAAAGAAGGGCGTGGTCTTGTAGTAGCCCGCATCCCGGGCAAAGGCGGCGTTTTCCTGCTTGTGCAGGTGGGCGGAGATCATCTCCTGCGCCTGCGGGGCCCGGCCTGTGCGTTTCAGCGCCATGGCCTGCCAGCAGGGCAGCTCGGGCAGGTTCATGTTGGAGAAATAGTCTACCTTCAAGATCAGAATATGATCGTACAGCGCCCGGGCCTCGTCCCCGCGGCCCAGTTCTTCCAGACAGCGGGCCTCGAAATACTGGTGGGGCGCCAGCAGTACCTCGTTCCACAGGCCCGCGCCCAGATTCTCCGGCAGGGTCTGGGCGGCGCGGAAATGCTCCAGCGCCTGTTCGTACTGTCCATCCGCAAACAGCCCCCGGCCCAGCGCGTGATGGGCGAACATATACTGCTCGGCCACGGCGTGTTCGCCGCCCTCGCAGGGCGTGAACTTCTTGCCCAGCAGGATGTTCAGCGCTTCTTCATAACGGCCCGCCAGATTCAGCGCCCGGCACAGCTCGATGGCGATATCCTCCCGCTCGTAACCGTGCTTCTCCACAAAGGCGGCCGTTTCGTTGGGGTCGCAGTGGAGACGGGTCATCAGATAAGCCTTTTCCCACACCAGCTGGCCGTCCCCGGGATGCAGGGCAAGCGCCTTGTCCAGCAAAGGCAGGGCTTCGTCCCGGCGGTTCAGATGGCTGTAACGAGCCACCGCCAGATTGCGCAGGGGCATGTAGGCGTTGGGGTCGGCCTTGGCGGCGCGGCTCCACAATTCGTCCGCCTTTTCGTGGTTTTCCATATGGTATTCCAGACAGGCCAGCAGATCCAGCGCGTTGGCGTCCTCGGGATGCGCCTTCACCGCTTCCGTCAGCGCCCGGTGCTCGATCTCCCGCAGGGGATAAGCCGCGCCCGCTTCCAGCCCGGCGGCTTTTTCCAGCGCCGCCCGGTCGCCGGTCAGGTACCAGCGCACGTATTCGGTCTGGGCGCAGGGGGTGGGCAGACCGGCCAGAATGGCCGCAGCCAGCTCCGTCTCCCCCATTTCGGAAAGATCCTGCGCCATATCCAGCGCCGACTGGCAGGGGTCGCTTTCCAGCGTGGCGTACAATTCGGGAGACGCGCCGTATTTCAGTGCCCGCAGGGTCAGGTTCAGGCCGTCGTAGGCTTCTGCCCGGCGCAGGGCTTCCCCTGCGCGGTCGTCGCCCAGCTTTTTCAGCGCCAGATAGCGGATCAGCAGAGCAGTTTCATTGTGGGCGTGCTGGTTCAGCGCTTCCTCTGCGCTGGTCAGCGCATCGTCATACTGTCCCCGGCGCAGCTGGATCAGCGCGGCCCGGGTCATGGCGCGGGAGCGCGCGTCCTGCGCCCACGCGGCCTGCAGATAGCTGTCCAGCGCTTCGTCCTCCCGGCCCAGTGCTTCCTCGATGCGGGCCATGACGTATTGCAGCTCACCGCTTTCGGGATGGAAATTGCGCACCGTGGCCACCTTCCACGCGTGAAGGGCCAGCTTGCGGGCATTCTCCGGGCGGAAGTGAGCCAGCTCGTCATTCGCCAGCGCGATCAGGGAGGGCAGATGATCCGGTGCCCGGCGCAGGGCTTCCCGCCAGTACCCGGCGGGACGAATGGCCGGGTCGCGGTACTGCTCCGTATGCACGCCCAGCAGATACAATTCCTGTGCGCTCTTGAGCTGATCCATGGTAGGATTGTCCGGGATGGTCTCCGGCATTTCCTTCAGTTCGTTTTCCACAGGCTTTTCATAGCGCAGCAGCGTCTTGCCCCGGTTGTCTACCAGCTGGAACGCGGCGATCTCCTCCGACAGGGGCAGGTCGAAAGCCTGCTCCGGCCCGGCGGTGAACCGGTGCTCCGCGCCGTTGACGATCAGCTTCGCATCCCGCAGGGGAACAGAGGCCTGCAGCCGCAGACGGCCGCTTTCCACGGACAGGGCCGCTTCCCGGCAGGCGCAGAAAGGCGCGCCGCCGTCGCCCACGGGGTACCACATCTGGGAAAATTCCTTGCTCTCGTAGGGGTACAGCCACGCGAAGTCCGGCTGATTGAGGGAGTAGCTGCTGGCCATCAGCTCGGCGTAAGCGCCGTCGGTGTCGGTCAGCGCCCGCTCCCAGCTGCGGGACAGCTGATTATAGGCCCAGGTGAACATCTTCTTGCCCACGCTCACATGGCGGTCAGCCACATGCACCACGCCGCAGCGCTTGCCTTCGTCGTAGCCGCCGAAGAAATCGTACTTCGTGGCCGCGCAGAAATAGGACGTGGGCTGCCGGGTGTTTTTATGATAGGAAATATCCGTGCCGTTGCCCATCCGAATGCCGTTGTACACGCCGGAGGCCACGGGATATTCCGTCACATTCTTGCGGTAGTGGAACTGGACGTAATGCACGTCCGGCGGGAACACCAGCCGGTACTGCTCGTTCACAGGCACGGCGGCGTTTTCCCACCACAGGAAGGAGTGCCGGGCGGGCGTGCCGTTGTACACCTTCATCCGGGTATCGAACCGTGCTTCTCCGGGACACAGGCGTACGCCCACCATGCCCTTCATGCGGTTCAGCGGCTCGTTTTCGCTCATCCACACCGTAACGGCGCCGTTTTCCTCCTCCTCCACCTGCACGTCCACGGGCATGTAGGTGCTGGGCCGGTGGTGGCAGGGCCAGTTAAATTCCAGACCGCCGGAGATCCAGCTGCCCAACAGGCCGATCAGCGCGGGCTTCACCACGTGCTGCCGGTAGAAGAAGTCGTAGCCGGTGCGTTTATCCATGGCGGCGTAGATGCGGCCGCCCAGTTCGGGTATAAGCTCGATCTTCAAATATTCGTTTTCCAGCGTGATGATGCGGAAGGGCTTTTCGGAACGGTGGGCCCGATCCACCCGCATGACCACCTTATTGGGATAGGGATTGCCGCTGGAGCGCTGATGCACCCGGTTTTCCGCGAACATGGGCATTTCTTCGGCGGCGGGAGAATCATAGGCGGCCATCAGGCGAATTTCATCCGTAACTTTGGTTTTCTGAAACATGGACGTTGCCTCCTGTATTTTCGAATGGACTTTTCAAGATTCCCGTTGGGTCTCGCCGCCCTCTGGCGCGGCAAGACCCTCCTTGACCCGGTAAATTTCTTCGTTGGCCCGGCGCACGCCCTCGCCGAAAGGCTCGTAGGGGCGATTGCACACGTCCACAAAGCCGAACTGATAATTTTCGCCGTCATACCGGCCCCAAAGGGGCTGATCGTTATAGGCGAAGTAGTGCGCCCCTACGCTGCACGGCTGAGCCGCCGCCCGGGTCAGATACCGGGCGTAGGCGTCGCCCCGGGCCTTTTGATCCTTCACATGGAACAGGCTGGGAGCGGGCAGTCCCGCGTCCAGCGCTCCGAAATGGAACTCGCCGATCAAAACCGGCATATCCAGCGCCTTTTGCACTGCCAGCAGCGCTTCCGTGGGGTCGGCGGCATAGCAGTTGAGGGAGAACACGTCGAAATGCCTTGCGGCCCGCAGCATTCCGGGATGGTTCACATGAGCGAAGCGCATTCCCAGATTCAGGTGACGTGGCGCGACCTCCCGGGCGTATTGGGCGGGAAGCCCCGCATAGCGGTCGATCATCTGGCCGGTAAAGTCAGACAGGTCGCGTTCGGCTTCCGGGGAGCGTTCCGCCGCCCGGAACAGGCCCTTTTCCAGCGTTTCAAAATCGGGAAGCTCCAGCCGCCACGCCCGGTTCAGCGCGGAAATATCCTCCCCATACCTCTGACGCAGGAAGGCGATCAGCTCCCGCAGGGTGGCGGTGCCCTGCCCGTTCTCCAGCACCCGCTCCGCCAGCAGGATGCCTTCCACAAAGCCCCACGTGGGCTCATTATTCAGGAAATAGCCGATCAGCAGCGGATCGTCCCGATAGGCCGTCAGCTGGGCGGCGAACCGGCGGCAGCCTTCTTCGTATTCCTCGGCGTACACATCCGGGAAGTCCCGGTAGATCATGCGCCGGGTGGCGGGATAGCCCTTGAGCATGATGACGTAGGGCATCTTCGAGCGGCGGATGAACTCCGGGTCGCTGAACATGGACAGCGTGTTGATCCCCCACGCCCGCAGGCGGCGGGCGGTGAGTCCGCACCAGCGGTCATACCATTCTCCGCCGAAAGCGCGGATCAGATTGGCCGTGGCCGGGGCGTACAGAAGAGTATTCTTCGGGAACATGCCGGAGAATTTCCGGCGGTACAGCTCGTTTTCTTCGGCCAGCTCATAGGCCGGGGCGAAGGGGCCCCTTGGGTCTGGCAGATCGTCCATCTGGTCTTCCACGCCGCGGATCCAGCCCGCTTCGCCGGGCGTTACCCCGAACACGCCGGTGGAGTAAAACGCACAACCGTCCGGGTCTGCCAGATACCAGCGCCCGTTTTCCTTCTGGACGCGGAAAAATCCAGTGGCTTCGAACCGGCGCTCCGTACAGCCTCCGAAGCGGTTCCGTCCCGGCAGGGGCGGCTGCTCTTTTTTCCACTCCGTCTGCAAAAAGTCCTTCAGCGCCGCCGCAGAGGGAAGCTTTCCCGGCCAGTCCTTCTGCTTCCACTGGCCCAGTGCATCCACGGTGGTTTCGGCGGCTTTGGGAAACTCGATTTCCTCGTCGGTCAGGAAAATATCGGTCATATCAAAGCGGCGCTCGTCCTGACGGCCGGGCAGAAATCCGACGGTCATCGAGACCACCCGGTCTTTTTCCAAGCCCTGCCCGGAAACGCAGGTTTTCAGCGTGCCCGGGTTCAGCGGCGGGAACAGCAGACTGCCGTCCAGCCATTTCAGCCGAAACACGGCCCGGACCTTCTGACCGGGAAAAAGCATGGTGTTCATTTCCAGCGTCCGGCCGTCCGCCTCCGCAAAGCGGACGAAGATCGCCTCGCAGGCGGAGACACGGCTGGTCAGGTCGAGCACCAGCGCGTCCGCCTGCTGAAAAGCCCGCGCCGTTTCCTCATCGAAAGGCGCGAAGGTCAAGGACATTTTGCCACGCTCCCCGCAGACGGTGTAGCCTTCCTTTTCTTTTTGGAGACGGCAGCCTTTCAGCGCCGCCGTTTCCAGACAAAGCTGTTTTTTCACTTTCCTCGCTCCCATTCTTCGACACAAGCCGGGGTTGGGTTCTAGGGTCATTATACCAGCCCGCCGCCGACTGCGAAACGCCAAATCCGACGGAAAAATTCCGAAAAACGCGCCAGGTGAGAAAACAGCAAGCCCTCCGCAGGCCATACGATCTGCAGAGGGCTTGAAAAATGCTACTTTTTCTTTCGGGTCAAAAGCAGCCCGGCAACGCCCCCTGTCAGAAGCAGCGGAGCCGCACGGACGAACAGCCATTCGAAGCCGTGGAGGGCCGTCCCGGCGACGGCGGTCTCGGGGTCATGATAATCCCAGTTCAGGTAAGGACTGTGCGCAGCGTACAGCCCCGCCAACCCTGCCAGAACGATCAGGCACAATGCCGCCAGCGCTCCGCGCAGGAGCTTTCTTCGGGCAATTTTTCTCCGGGCAAGCTGCAGGTTGATCGCTTCCAGCTTTTCGGACAAAATCTGGATTTCGTCCGGCTTTTCCGGGGTCACGGTTTCGCCCAGCAAAGCGCTGACGGGGGTTTCCAATGCCTCCGACAGGCCGATGAGCAGGTCGGCGTCCGGCACCGACAAGCCCTGTTCCCATTTTGAGATCGTCTGCCGCACCACGTTCAGCCTTGCGGCCAGTTCTTCCTGCGAAAGCCCTCTGGCTTTCCGTGCGGCCCTGATATTTTCACTCAGCATCGGGCATCCCTTCTTTCTTTTCTTGCCGGCACTCCTCATTGTACGGGAAACCGCCCGTTGCGGCAAGCAACGCAAAGAAACGGTGCGCGAAAGCCTTTATTGACCTTCGTTTCTCCCATGTGCTATCATAACGAAAAAGTTCGTCAAAGGAGGCCGTCTCCATGCGCATTCCCGTTCTGGTGGAGCCGGATTACCGAAACTCCCTCTGGGCCCGGCAGACGCTGGAGGGTATCGCCCGGGAAGCCGCCCGAAAAAAATACGAACTGGTGCTATTGGATGCGGTGCAGGAAGAAAGCATCGACTGGGACGGGCTTTTCGGCAGGGAACGGCGGCTGGCGGTGCTGATGGGTACGTCCATGAGCTGGGTCCCTGCGGCGCAGGCGCGTCTGGCCGCACTGGGCATTGCCTGCGTGCTCATCAGCGTGAACCCCTCGCAGGCGGCCCCGGCGGAAGGCGTGATCTCCATGAACCACGCGGAAGCGACCCGGACGCTGCTGAAATATCTGCGGGACTGCGGCCGGGAAAAAACGGCGTTTTTCGCCCTGAACCCCAATTCGGCGGCCGACCTGACCAAGCAGGACGTTTTCGCCGCCTGGAGCCGCCGTTTTCCCGTGGCGGCGGGACCCAACGTCTTCTGGAACCGCGGTTCTCTCAAGGAGTGCTATGAAGCCTTCTTCCCCTATGTCCGCCGGTTCGATTCCGTGATCTGCGCCAACGACATTGCGGCGGCGGCGCTTCTGGAGCAACTGAAAAAGGACGGCGTGACCGTCCCGAAGGAATTATATCTGCTGAGCTACGGCGACTCGTCGCTGGCCCGTGCCCTGCGCCCGGCCATCACCAGCGCGTCGCTGAACCATGACGAGCTGGGGCGGCGGGCGGTGAGCCTGTACGCCTTTTTATCCCGACAAGAGCCAACGGCCAGCGTGGCGGTGCAGGTACACTGCCGCGTCGCGGTTCGGGAGTCCACGGAGAACCAGCCCTTGCATTCTGCGGAGGAATCCTTTTCCGCGCCGCTTCGGGAGGCAGTGGACTTTTACAGCGACGGCCAGGCTCAGCGGCTGATGGCGCTGGAAACGCTGCTGGACCGCTGCGATGATACCGACCGGCGGCTTTTTTTCGGGCTGCTTCGGGGCGAAAAACCGGAAGCCTTGCAGCAGGAGCTTTTCTTATCCCCCTCGGCGCTGCGCCATCGGGAAAAGAACCTGATGCTCTGGGCAGGCTGCGCCGCCCGGGAAGACTGGCAGGCCTTCCGCGCCTTCTGCCGCGCCCTGCCGCTTTTAGACGAATAAGAGAGACGTTGGGGCCTTTGCGGCCCCAAACCCCGCAGTTAAGGGCTAAAGCCCTTAACAATCCCAACATTGACCGCGTAATACGCGGTCAAAAATGGGTTCAGGGCACAGCCCTGACGAGGGGTTTGGGGGGCGAGTAGCCCCCAACGTCTCTTTCTTTGCAGATTAGGCTTCGTCGATCACGGCGGCGGCGACGCGCTCGGCGGGAACGATGATGGTGACGGCGCGGCCGGTCTTGCGGCTGCGGAGGTTCACGACCTGATCCTCGCCGGTGGGGTTCCACAGGCTGACGGCCAGGCCGCCGTTGCAGCCTTCCCAGCCCTTGACCAGCACGTTCTCGCTGTCCGAGGTAAAGCCGTCGCCGTCCACGAAGCGGCCCCGGAGCAGGAAGTCGCCGTACCGCTCGTACAGGGCGGAGATCTCCTTCAGATAAGCGGCGTACCGGGGAATATCCCGCAGGGAGCCGCAGCAGCGGTAGATGGTCATGTCAAAGCGCAGACCATACAGGAAACTGAACCCGGCCATGGACTTGTAGCTTTCCTCGTCCTCGCCGCATTCCCGGTTGGTGGCTACCAATTCCGGGAAAGTGTAGCGGTACAGCTCCGGCATGAACAGATCGTCGCGCACGTCCGTGGCGTGCTGGGCTGTTTCCGGGGAGCGCAGACGCACCGGGGGCTGGGTGTTGGCGCTGTGGGAAATATCCATGGACTGACCGAAAATATCAGTGTTGTGCTCCATCAGGATAATCTTGTCCTGCCCGAAGGTCTTGATATACTCCCGCAGACCGGCGTAATTGGCGGCCTTGCTTTCATGGGAATGGCTGGGCTTGGCGTGGGTGTGTCCCTCGGCGTAGCAAAAATAGGGGTGCCAGGAACCGATGTCGTACAGCACGCCGTCCGCGCCCAGCTCCAGGCAGGTCTTGGCGGCCTCCTTCATCTTTTCCTGCCACAGGGGCGAGCCGGGGCAGGCCAGATACATAGGCATGGCCGGGTTGCCGATCTTGCGGTAGGTGCCCTCGCCGCAGTAGGTCTCAGCAAAGGGAATATCCTCGCCCCAGATGGAGCGGATGGTGGCCTTGTCGCCGCCTTCCTTAAGGTAGAAGTCGCTGTGATGGTCGATCAGGGCATAGCTGAGGAACATCAGCACCTTGCCGCCCTTTTGGTGAACGTATTCGATGCCTTCCCGCAGCAGTTTTTCACCGCCCATGCGCTCGTCTACCCGGAAATCGGGCCAGAGCCGGGCAAAGCCGCCCGCTTCCCAGCCCAGCAGATACAAGGTCTTGAGCCCGCAGGCTTCCAGCTCGTCATACATGGTGGGAATGTCGGCGTAGCTCCAGTTCAGCTCGCAGTGGTGCTGCTTGAAGATCAGCCGCAGCCAGCCCGTCATGTCCCGGCTCCATTCGGGGTTGACGGGCGGGACGAAGCCGCCCTTTTCTTCCATGAAGGCCCGGTACAGCTTCGCGCCCGCGTGCCAGTCGCCCAGATGGGGATAGCAGTCGATGGGGGCCATGGTGAAGCGCTCTCCCGCGTCGATCATGGGGTAGCGGATAAAGCCGAAGCGAAGCACGTTCAGCTTGGCGTCCCGCTCGATGTGCAGGCCCACGGTCTGATGGGTGGTGTCCTCGCTGGAGCAATACAGGCCCTCGCCGCCGGTGTACCAGTCGTACCACTGCATGGAGGCCGCGTCCGAGGGATAAAGCGCGTCCATGTCGGTGTGATACTGGTCGTGGCGTTCGTATTTGCGGAACCCGGCAAAGGTGCTCAGATCGGCGTAGGCGGGACGACGCACCCGCCGTCCCAGCCCATTGGGCCACGCGATGAAATCATTGTCCGGCTCTCCCGCCAGCGTCCGGGCCCCGGAGACCGGGGTCAGCTGCAGCTCCATCAGCGTCACTTCAGGGTCACGGTTTTCCAGATCGGCCCAAACCTGCAGACCCAGATCGTTCATCTGAAAATGAAGGTTCAGAGATGCGTTGATTTTCCGGCCCTCATCGCCGGTAAGCCCGTCATAGCAAAGGGTCAGGCTGTTTTCCCCGGCCTGGACGGAGAAGCGCTGCTCCTCGGCCCAAACGGGAACTTCTACCCGTTCCGTGTTCTTTACCGCATAGATCAATTTCCACACCGCGCCGGGCGTGTGGATGTACTCATGCCCGGTCTGACGGTGATAGCAGCTGATGGAACGGCCCCGGCTGTCCAGCCGGTAGATCATGGTCTTTCCCTGAAGCTCATACATGGCCTCTTTCCTCCTGCCTTACGGCTTGAGCATGGTCTTGTGGATGACCGCCACGCCGATGCCCTTGTTCACCACGCGGTACTTGCCGAAGGTGGCGGGCACCACGACGATGTCCAGCATGTTCAGGTCAAAGTAACGGCTGGGATCCTCCACGGATTCCACGCGCACCTTTTCGCCATCCACCAGCGCCAGCACGTGGAAATCGTCCCTGGTGTCGTCCTCCATGGAGGTGGTGAACACCAGATTGCGCAGGGAGAAGTACAGCAGGTCATGCTCGCCCACGACCTTCTCGCACCAGTCCTCACCCTGACGGACGACGCCGCCGTGGTTGACCAGATTGTCCCGCACAAATTCGGCGGTGCGCTCGGGGTGGATCACGTCCCGGCCCATCTTCAGGTGAATGGGGCGGGGCAGGCCGGTCTGGGGGTCGATGCGCTGATAGTCGTACAGCTTGTAGGTGTAGGAGCCCACGGTCAGGCTGCCGATCTCCAGAATGACCTGATTGCGGCCGGAGGCGTGCACCGTACCGGCGGGGATCATCACCTGCGTGCCGGGTACGGAGGGCACGGCGTTGATATACTGCGTATAATCGATCAGTTCGTGAGTCTCCTGCGCCTTTTCCGCGGCGGCGAAGAACTTCTCGCAGGAATCCTCGTTTTGGAAGCCCAGATAGGTCTTGGCGTCCTGCGCGGTGACGCAGACGTAGTAGCTCTCGTCCTGACGGCCCAGCTCGGAGTGATTCTTCATCACATATTCCGCGTCTGGGTGGCACTGGATGGACATGTTGCCGTTGGCGTGATAGGTATCGTCATAGTTGAAGCGGATGGGGAAGTAGCCGCCAAACGCGTCGTAGGCCCGCTTTCCCAGCAGTTTTTCGCCCATGGCCTGCACGAAGGTGTAGAAGGGCACTTCAAACTCGTTGCCGTCGAAGGTCGCCGCCAGAGAGACCTCCATGGGGATCATATCGAACACCCACGCGCAGTTCTTCATTTCCTTGGGCAGCTTGCGCAGCTTGTGGACGTAAAAGCCGCCCCACACGCCTTCCAGATACACCGGGCGGCAGCGCATGGGCGAACGGTTCAGCTCGTCGAACAGATCCAGCAGCGCGACGTAGGGCAGCCACTGCATCTTCTGTGGATCATCGGCGAAAATATAGCCGTCCAGCGCCTTTTCCCGGATCAGCTCCCAGCGCAGATCCAGCGCGGTCTCGAAGTCCACATAGTAATTCCGGCGCATCAGCTGGCTGAAGGGACGGGAATGGGTAGAACCGTAGTTGATGGCCAGGCCGGTCTTATAGTTGATAGCGGTCTGCCGGGGGGACAGGTCCATCCAAACCTTCAGGTCGTAGCTGTCCCGCAGGGCCTTGCACAGCGCGCCCATGCCGTAGACCACCACGGGGCCCTCGGCCTTGTCCAGCTTTTCCTTCAGCGCCTGCACCTTTTCGGCGTTCTGCAGACCCTCATAGCCCTCCATGAAGCGGCGGCCGTACAGCAGCACGGGGTCGCGGTCGCGGTCGGTGGGCAGATAGGGAGCCAGCTTTTCATCCAGCTCTTTTTCGTCCATGGCCAGCGTGGTTGCGTCGATCAGGCAGACGTTTTCCACAAACTCTTCCAGCTGACGGGCCAGCGCGCCGATCT
>ERZ773229.854-NODE-854-length-23800-cov-40.439840_pt1 | contig 23800 bp, 19 predicted proteins | sample MGYA00580992_ERZ773229 | MGnify/ENA primary metagenome ERZ773229 (study PRJEB29015, sample SAMEA2737795) | human gut metagenome | biome: human gut; feature: human-associated habitat; material: faeces | place: China | collected 2012 ... | reverse complement strand
CCGATGAAATGCTTTATATCGTCAATCATCCGCAGGAATCCTCCTTCCATCTGATTGGGCATCTGTATCTGTTTTTGGATTATCTGCTACAGTCGGCACAATCGACAAAGCTGGTCTCCAGCGGACGCATGAGTGATTATTATATAAAAGAAGCGATCAATTATATGGAACAGAATTTTCAGAATAATATTTCGATTGAAGATATCGCTGCGGTATGTGGCATCAACCGGAGTTATTTCGGAAAAATCTTCCGCAACTCGATCGGCCGCTCCCCGCAGGAATTTCTTATAAACTACCGCATGGTAAAGGCTACGGAATTATTAAAGCTGACTTCCTTATCCATTGCAGATGTCGGCTCTGCTGTCGGATATGAAAATCAGCTTCATTTTTCCCGTGCATTTAAAAATATTTATGGTGTCTCCCCACGGGAATGGAGAAATCAGAACAAGTAACAATAGATAAGATAGATATCATTCCTATCAGTCTTAATATCTCTCAGTATCATTACCTTGTCCATTGAACACTTCCATATCAGCAAAAAGGACATCCAGTCCACACTTCTTCTTAATCTGTGCGATATACAGTGATGAAACCTTAAGTCCTGTCTGTTCAAGTACATATGCCTTTATCTGCTCATATGTCGCTTTTCCTTTGAATTCAGATAAATCCATATCCTCCAGAGAGAAGTCCACCTTCACTTTTCTGCTGTCGACCATTCTCCGTTCCACTTCGGTCCGCGCTGAGCAAAGGTTCACCGGACCTTTAGCGTCCTTGGAAAGTAAGACAACCGTCTCCACATGGCATGATACCTTCTGATTGATGTCAGGTATTGTGCCCGTTCGCGGAAACATATCCGTTCAAAACGGAAACATGTCCATACCTTCTGAAACCGCACATTCACAGCTACAAACAGATGCAATCTGTGGCAAAATTGACATCCATATCAAGGTCTCAACCATTGAAGTCTATGGGAACAAATCTGTATAAGGCCTTTGCTATCTATATAATGCAAGGCAATTTTACACTGCCGCTCCCTGCCACTGTCTCGACAGTTGAGACAGTGAAAGCCGCTCAACTTCTACACAATTCATCCGCTCCGAGCACGAATTTGCCATACACTCGCAGGGAGTTGAGTTGCCGGATTTCACCGTCTCGACCTGGTATCCGGTCATTATTTTATCGGTATTACATATGCCCTAGCTTCCATTAGATTTGAACTATCCGGAAATTCCGAATAGTTCATTTAAACTGATTTGCGAATTGGGTAGATACTGTTTTTCCAATTTCGCCCTGTGAATAACCGCTACCAGCAGTTATCCAAAATTATCGGATAACTGACCATTCTTGTAATTATGAGCTATTCGAATTTTTCGAATGCCTGAATCCTGTTGCAGATAAATGCTATAAATAAACCTTTCCTTATTTTTCAAGCAATTTTATCATTCGCTGAACAATACGTTCAACCTGTCCGGATTCCACTCTCTGATCAAAAGCACCATTACAAAAAATAATCTCCTCGCAATAGCATCGTCAACAAAGCTGAAACACAAATCATAATCAGCGCATTCCAGGCGTTTTAACTCTTCATTACAATTTGTAGGCTCTGTGGTCATATAATCCCTGTAGTTTGTTTTTAGGTCACCAGTCTCTTCAAGCACCTCATAGCCATTGCATTAATATCATTACTCACGGACGAATAGACCTCCTTCTTCAAACGCAACATAATTACCATCATTCATGTCTTATAAGACCTCTCTTCGTGTCCTTATATTTTTCACGTAATGACGGAATATTTACATCAGTACTTAATACTTCACGCACGACGCCCCATAGACCACCTTTTTCATCCGGAAAGCTATCCATATACTGGTTGAATGGGAGCCCCATCACGAACTTCGCCTGATCCTCGATGCCTCTTCCTGGAACGCCATAATCCAGTATAGGAGGCAGCCCTGTTTTGATATCTTTTCCAAGAATAATCACTCCTGATGCCGGTGCTCCCCCAAGCATTGTCATGCTTATTGCAAGATCAATCATTTTATCATCAAGGCTAATCCACGAATGATCAAAATACAATCCTTGACCAAACACCTCACCTATACATAGCTTAGGTTTGTATCCGAGCTCAGACAGGCAAACGTATAACGCAGCACATGAAGCGTGGCAGGCACCCCACCATTGCTTTCTCTCCATGTACCTATACATATTTGCAAGCACATTCCCGATATCTTCATTATATCCGCTCTCTGTAACCGCTTGTTTTATACGGTCAGGGATGCTCATTGTTTCCTTTCTGAGACAACAATTCTTATATTTCTTTCCGCTTCCACATGGACACGGATCATTTCTTCCTATTTTCATCATGCGCTCCTTCTTTATTGCTTTATAAACGGCACAATCACATCGTAGAACTTCTTCGTCCAGTCGGCGTGGAAGTTTGCCATCTGGAGCCAGTCGGTCTCATTTTCAATGCTGACGTTATTCAGCTGAATGAAAACCTTGGACGATTTGATATCGTCACCACGGTTCCACTGGAGCGTCGTGCCCAACGCTGATTCTATTTCCGCTTTATGTGTGTACAGGCTATCGAAGGCGTCCTTGTTTTCTTGCTTATTTCCTCTGCCAAATACGACCTCTGTCCGTGCTGCATCATAGTTTGCTACGCAGCATAGATAAAAACCGCCGATACCGAAGGAGCCATTGATCCAGTTATCCCTTGACGGATTAACATTGGAGAAAGAACCGTCCTCACCGTGCGCTTTCTGGATAATTGGAAGCGCACACGTCCAGTATTTTCTCCGGAGCTCGTAACGGCTGCCCGGCTCATCCTCATTGGCCTCATTTTCATCACGTAGATAAAAAACTAAATCAGAAGGATCTTCATTGTACAGTTTGAAGAGGCGACCAAGGACAGACAGTTTGCTCTGAGTGCTGGTGTTTGTCCACACATAGATGCCATCACCGATTTCCACTGACTTCGTGAATACATCCGGATTAGTGTTGAAGTGAAGAGCAATATTTTCCTCCTCCGACATGGCCAGCTTTGTGATAATAGCCTTGTCCTCGGCATACAGAATCTGAATAACCTTCTGGAACATCTCAACCCAGCTCGTTACCGGCTGTTCAGTGTTCTTAAAGGTGAACTTTGCAATCAGGCGTCCGGTCAGCTCGCCCTCATCCTCAAGCGTATAAGTATCAAGCTGCCTTTTTTCCGGTTTGTATTCTGTGACAGGTGCTGCCCAGATTGAAAGAGCCCGACCCATGAGATATTCGCTGCGTTCCTCCAGTTCTGCCAGCGTCCACTTGTCCTTCTTGGCAATCCAAGTATTCATGCGGATACCACTATCATCAAAACCATTCTGCATGGTTTTCTTTTCGGTGAATGAGCTATTACTGTATTTCGAGTTATAGGCTGTCAGTGTAAGATTTGCCATACGATGCAGCCACACTTCATGTATCTGCTCATAGTCATCTCCCAGTTCCTTCTGCCAAATCGGCGTAAGGTGCTGAGGCATGATGTGCTCAATGGAATAGGTGCCGTCATCACAGTGGCGATATACATCCTTATCCTCCGAAGTGCCGAAATTCTCGAAGCGTTCAAGGATGTAAATCTTATTCTTGCTGTTCATCAGATAAACTGGACGTTCCTCAAATGCTGCCTTAAACTCAACATCGTCCGGGAAGCGGGCACGCTCCTTCTTTGAGAGAAGCGCATACTTGAACTTCTCGACATAGTCATCCTCGGTGCCGTCGTACCGGACGATTTCCCGATGAAGCATGAGAAAAATCTTGTTCAGAGCATTTGTCGGCAGATCACACATCGTCCTGCGGAACAGGTAGTTCTCTGTCGTCAGGAAAATCTCCGTGACCTGCGTTAAAGTCAGTTTGTTTTCATTGTATAGGCGCAGCACTTCGAGGAAGTACGGCCTTGTTACCGTAGTCTCCAGACGGTTCAGTCGGTCAATGCAAGCGTCAAGGGCAGCACTGCCAGAATTACCCTCAAGGAGAATCTGGTACCGCTTTGCATAGGCCAGCATCTCGGCAAGGAGTGGTTCCATTTCGATTTTTCCAAGCTCCACGAAGTCCTTAAAATTGATGTAGATTTTCTTCTGCTGCGGGATGGCCTGCTGCTTTACACTCAGGTAATCCCGGATGAAGGCACTTACATCATATTTCGTGCAAACCTCGATCTTATTCCAGTATTTCTCATAATAATCCTCCTGCTCCTTAGAAGGTAAACCCATCAGTATGAAGTTTCTGATCTTATCACCTTCGCTGAGATCAAGACCAGTCGAGTTCAGGCTTTCAAAAATGAGTTGTGGATTGTCGTCCATATCCAGCCGGATGTTTATAATCTCCAGACAACAGATCGCATCGTAAAGCTGGTCGATGGTGATTTCCTGTTTCTGAATGCGGTCATAAAAATAATCGTAGTTTACAGTCAGATTTGACTCGCGGATATGCTCCGTCGGGTCAGAGAACAGCTTTCCAAAGGCGGTCTGGTCATTCTTTACTGGTTTGAGTTTGATACGAGTATCCTCCGGCTTCCACTTATCCACAAGGTATTCCTCAAAAATCCGCTGCTTCAGATTAGCGGTCTCCGGCACAATGACACCCTTATCAATCAGGTTATACATGGCAAGAAATAAAAGCGATACAGTCGTAAGACGCTGCTGACCGTCGATAATCAGGAACTCCTCATTGTGGCCGTCCGGATTGTAAACGGAAACGAGGCTCCCAAAGAAGTGACTCTTCCGGTGCCCCTTGATGATTTTTACAAGGTCATCGTACAGCTGCTTGCAGTTTTCTGTCTTCCAGTCATAATTTCTCTGATACACCGGGATGACAAAGCGCTTGTCAGAGCCTTCCATGTATTTTACGAATTTACATTCTGAACCTTTCATTCCATATCCCCCTTGTATTACTGAAGATCGGGATCGCTCCCCAGAGGAGTAATTCCGTTTTCTTTAAGCATTTCATTTATTTCATAAATTGAATTCTCTGCACAGGCTCCCATTACGCATTGATAAACGTATCCTTCGCCCTTCAATGAATTTAATTTAAAGTCAGTTTTACCAAGAAACATTTCAGCCTCCGGCAGTGGCAGCTTTAATCCTACGCATAACGCCAAAACTGTCTGTACAGATGTTGGATACTCTTCATCATTTCTCAAACGCTGGATGGTCTTTTCTCCTACGAGCGAACGGTCTGCTAACTGTTTATTTGAGAGCTTTCTTTCTTTTTGTAAAGCTACCAGCGTTTCGGCAAAGGAACCGGGATATTTTCGCAGGGCTTCTGACCGACGCTTGGCGTTCTGAATCTGGTCGAGTAGCGTTCGGTTATGCGTGTTTAGTTCAAAGGAATACTCAACCTGATTTTCAACAGGAGCGGCGTTCCGCATGAACTGCGTGTAATACTTCACCCCTTGATATTTCGATTGATAGCTATACCCCTTCGAGAAAACAACGCAGCACTCATCCATGTGTGTGAGTGCATATTCTGACAGTGTCGTATTTCCAGCCTGATTCCTCGCTATATATTTCTCATTGTTGAGAACGAGGTGACGATCCGTAAAAACAAACTGACCGCTGTCAATTAGTTTTTTAAACTCGCGGTCGAAACAGTAAGCCTTAAACAAATCGGCATAAGGAATAGTGAATGTCTGATTCTTACCCAAGGCACCTGCTTCAAATGAATATCCACGAACATACTGACCATCTACAAACGGATATGCACCTTCGGCTTTGGAATACCCCAGATCCATCAAACGAACCTTTGCGGCCTGTCTTGACACATCGAACAGCTCCGCCAGTTCATCAATGACATTCTCATAGGCTGTAATGCTCGCATCATCAACCCCGCCATAAGTTGCAAGAAGCTGATTTGCCTTCATGCGCGTCATTTTTGCGGGCATCAAGATTCTCGAAGCAACGCCTTTGGCTTGCCACTCCATCCAGTCTACAGCCTTCCATTTATCTGAATCAGTGTTGTTTGCAGCTATTTGGCACTGAATAGCCTTTCCAAGATTATCGTTAGCACCTATCATTTTCATCAACACATGATATGGCTGATGACGGTGCCAGTGAAAACACTCATGTGTCAGCGTAGTACGCTTTGTTCCTACAGATCTCTCATAGGAGACACGCGGATCAAGGTATACGGTTCCGCGTTTAGCATTGCGAATTGTAATCTTCCTGTGCTTATCGAGAACATTCCCGTTATCAAATATGATTGTCCCAAAATAAGTAAGATCATCCGATAGAGGTACATCCTCGATAACCTGTAGTTTCATATCGCTGGCTATCGTCTCAATTGGAATCCTCATCGGTTTATCCAACGCAGCCGGACAATACCTTGTCAGGAACTTCTCAGCTTCGTCTTCAAACTGGTCACGTGAGATAATAGGTACCAGCTCTCCGGACAGGCGGTCATTATCAGATTCCTCTTGTGGCTCACAATTACCAACAGACATGATCCGGAACCCGCTCATATCAATGCCAAGAGTAACCTGACAATGAATCTTAAGCCAGCGCTCATTAAAATATCCCTTGTGAGAAGCGGACGGCATTTCGACATCGCATGATGTAATTACATCGAATGCAATCACGCCATCTTCTGGCTGTTCAATATGGATAACATTCTCGATTTCCATATCAACGACCGACAGCCTTTTCGTGTCACCAGAACGTTCCTCTCGAATATAAGCTATGGCCGCATCCCGGATATCGTCATAACGAGATTGGTCAATCAGTTTCTGCAGTGGGCTTTCATCCTGTGCTTCATAGTAGTCCAGCCTGCTGTCATTGAGTTCTTTACGAATTTCACGCCAATTAGGCATGCACTTATCCATGTGAGCGATAAATGTAGCATCATGCTTTCTTGTGATTAAATGTGTAAGCTCATGTAAAATAATATAGTCAAGGCAGGCATACGGTTTCTGGGCGAGCTGCAGGTTAAACCACAGCTTCTTTTTACCTGTACTGCAGGCACCCCATTTTGTAACCATATATTTTGTTTGCCAAGAATCACATTTAAGTCCTGTCTGCGCCTCCCACTTAGGCAGACGCTTTTCTATTTCTTCCTTCAGAATCTTTCGATATTCTTCTTTCACATAAGCATCTCGCTGTTTCACGGTACTCTTGGCGCTCATGGATAGAACAATATTTTGATTCTGAATCTCGAAGCTGTTCTTTTGATTGTCAGGCTTAAAGACAAGAAAGTACTGCTTTCCCCATATATACATCGTCTCACCTGAAACATACTGCCGCTTCGATGCTCTTGGCTGATCCTGAAACTGCGCGATAGCCCTCTTGATAAAGCCCAGCTGAGTTCTGGCATAAGCCTCTATAGCTTTATCGTCCACAGATAAAGGCGCAGAAATTACAACATGTCCATCCGGCGGCTTCACCTGAAGGTGCATATTTTTTATATTCTTTTTTTGCACATCAATTGGGATACCAGAAATGACAATGCGCATTAAAACTCCTCCTGCTTTTCAATGATCTTATAGATGCGCTCCACTTCAGAGTCATCACCCAAAATCTCATAGAGTGCTTTCTTTATTCTTCGTATTACTACCTGATTATCTCTGAACCCAAACAGTGCCTGCTTTTTCACAGCTTTGTGGATTCTGATAGCAAGTTTCTCATCTTCTCCAGTGTTATCATAAATAGCCATCAGGGCTTTACTCTTGCGGATACTTTCCGGATATTTGTCGTTATCCTCTGGGCAATCAACATCCTTGGCCAGCTTTATATATTTCTCAAGCATCTCAGCGTAGTCAAGAACTCCCTGCTTACGCTCTTCAATGAGCTTATCAAGGATTTCTGACATCTTTGCATAATAGCGTGGATTGACTGTGACCTTTTCGATAACCTTCTTACGGATGTTATTCTCGATTGCCTCTGCTGCACCTTCCTTGTGGCCGCTATCGCCTTCACCGGTAAGTGTCTCACCCTGCTTTGCTACGAAATCCAATAGGGTAAGATCATCAAAATCACCAATCTTCTCTGCATCCGCTGCCGTGATATAGTTATCGATCATCTTTCTCATATCAGGTTCATATGCCTTCAAATCGAGAAAGTCACCACTGGCCGTACCGATGGTTTTCTTCAACTCGATGTAGAAAGTGACCTTCTTATCATATTCATTCAATTTGCCAGATGAGATGTCATCAATCAGATATGGTTTTGCTTCTGCGAAGGCTCTGACAAGACTGCTCACAAGACGATAGAGTTTTTCTCTCAGGCGTGCATAAATCTCGTCGCTCTCCTCAGACTGTCCAGAAACGCCACAGAAATAATGGATGTACTGGATCTCTCCACGTGGTTCCTCGACGCCTTCACAGAGTTCCTCGACAGCATCATACACTTCCTCAAAATAGGATACCGTAGCATCATGGCGATCTTTGACAAGTCCTTTTACATCCTCCGGATCATATCCTTCAAAAGCGCCGGAAGTATAGTCCTTCATTGCGGTCTGGAGCTGTCCAAACAACTGCTTGTAATCCACGATATAGCCAAAATCCTTCGTATCATCATCAAGACGATTGACTCGGCAGATTGCCTGAAAAAGGCCGTGGTCTTGCATTCTCTTGTCAATGTATAGATACGTGCAAGGAGGTGCGTCAAACCCGGTGAGAAGCTTGTCCACGACGATGAGGAGCTTCATATTCGCAGGCTCCTCTACGAATTTGCGCTTTGCTTCCTTTTCAAATTCCTCCACCTTGGCTTGAACCGATCCCGCATTCGGAAGATCAGATGGAGCAAGTCCCAGCATCTTCAGATATGTCTCGTATTTAAGGAAAGTTTCTGTATCATCCTCGTCGCTGACGGTGTCAGTTCGCAATTCTCCCTTATTCGGTGTATAGGAAGATACGATGGCGCACTTCTTAAAGCCCATCTGCTGGAAAATTTCGTAATACTTACAGGCCGTAGGAATACCATCGGCTACAAGAATCGCATTGCCGTTTCCATCCATCAGACGCGGTTTCATATTAAAGTCCTGAATGATATCCCATGCCACCTTTTCAAGACGCGAGCGGGAGCTATACACCTTCTGCATCGTGCCCCACTTCTCCTTGAGCTTTGCTTTTGCACGAGAGGAAAGCCCTCTGGTCTTTACGTCGAACCACTGGTCAACACGATCCTGTGAAGACAAATCCTGTGGAACATCGCGGTATTCATAACGAAGATCCAGAACGACACCGTCGGCCACGCCTTCGTTATACTTGTAAGCGTGGATATATGTACCGAAAACCTCAATACTGATCTTCTTATCCCTTTTCAGCAGTGGAGTGCCCGTAAAGCCTATAAATACAGCATTCGGCATGATGGTCTTCATCGCCGTATGAAGCTTACCAGACTGTGTTCTGTGACATTCGTCAACAAACACCACAAGATTTCCTTTTGCCTCGAAATTGGCAGGGAGGGACGCTTTCAGCTCTTCTATGTACTTGTCATAGTCATTCTCTGTCGCTTCACCACCACGACGTCCAAACTTATGTACCAGCGAGCAAATCAGCGAATCATCATATACATTCAGGCGATTCAGCAAATCTTTACCGCTCTTGGTACGAGCAATATTCTCATCCACACCAGTGAATGTTTTTTCTATTTGCTCATCAAGCTCATCTCGGTCTGTCACGATAAGGACACGAGCATTAAGCTCCGCCCAATGTGTCAGAATCCATTTTGCAAGCCATACCATTGTCAGCGTTTTGCCGGAACCCTGTGTATGCCAAAGAATACCACCCATCGGTTTATCCGGATCTCTGTTCGGATTGTGAAGCTCCGTTCTCAGATTAGTAAGCCTCTGCTGGGTACGCTTGATGCCAAAATACTGATTGTACCGGCATACTTTTTTGATGCCTTTATCAAAGACAACAAAATTCATGATAAGGTCGATAAAACGTTCCTTATCGAACATGGCATATATCTGCTTCAGGAGTTTGTTCTCTATGCCTTCGCAGGTTTTACTGATACGAACATCTACCGGATCACGTTCTTCCTCATGTTCTTTGAAACCGTCATCCTTCCATTCCATGTAGAACTTCTCCCCAGTCAGGAGTGTTCCATAGCGCAGTCCTTCAGATTCGTTTCCTGCCATGCAGAACTGTATCGTGGTAAAGAAGCTCTGTATGAATGAATTCTTTTGGTTTGTCAGATTCTGGCGAATACCCTCGGATACAGAGACGCCGCTTCGTTTCAGCTCTATAACTGCCACTGCTATACCATTCAAATAAACGACAAGATCCGGCCTCTTTTCCGATTGCTCAACGACCGTCACTTCCTCAGCGATGGCAAAGTCATTATTCAATGGATTAGCCTCATCAATAAGCTCTACTGTCACCGGAGATTTTTCTGGACTCTCGCTGACAGGAATGCCGTACTTCAAGCGTGAGTACACAGTCTTATTAGCATCATAAACTCCACGCGAAAGATTCCCGGCTTCCTGCTGAAGCTGCATAATAGCAGCATCAATCAGCTTGTCTGCATAGCCCTTCAGTCGAAGGTACTGGCGCAGACGATCTTCCTTGATGTTCTTATTCTGATAATCTGACAGGTTACCAATATACTGGTAGCCCAAGATCTCCGGATCTTTAAAGAAACGGATCACTCTTTCCTGTGTTTTAATTTCGGCATCGCCAATACTCATCTGACAGGCACCTCCTTACACTAATCTGACCTTGCCGGTCAGCAATTCTTCCATCATACCTTGTTTGATTTTTTGATACTTATCTAATTTTTCTTCAAGGACTTCGATTTCATCATTCATATCCGTTAAAACTTTGATAATAGCTTCTCTCTCTGACTTTGCAGGCATCTTGATTTCGAGTTTTCGGACATCAGCTACCGTCAAATTATGCTGTGCTCCAACTTTTTCATTGGAGAAAATCTGCTCTTGTCCGTCCTTGCTAGACAAATACAGCATGCACCAACTTGCCAATTCAGGCTCATACAGTTTTGCAATACCAACCGCTCCTCCAGCGAACGAAGTCTGCTCATTATCAAAGATTGCAACGTTTCCTATGCGCCCTGAAATTGATATTAGTAGACACACCTCATTCAGAAGGATCCTGGGATACTTTTCTGCTACATCATAGGGAATGAAAAAGTCTGTATTGTAATTGATATCAAACGCCTCAAAATCCTTATTTTGAATGAATGGGATGGTTCCAATTTGTGGTGTAGTCACAAGCGACGGCTTAATCTCTGCGCTATAATCAAATCCTGTTTGCTTTGTCACTATATAGCAGAGCTGATCTAGAGTCGTCACTCTCCAGTTTCCATCAAATCCACTTAATCGTTTCTTTCCAGTTACAAGCATTTGCATTGTTCCTTGGCGAATATCATTTTTCTTACGTATGAGTTTTCTTAAATTAGTGATAAGAGTGTCTACATTACACAATACTTCAGCAATTTGCTCTTGTTCTTCTATTGGAGGAAGGATGATTGGAAAGTTTCTAATTCGTGTTAAAGCCAACTTAGGTTGTGCTCCCAATGTTTGCGTCTGATTAATCAATCCTTGAATCTTTGAGCTCATTAACCAATACATTAAAAACTTTATATTGCATTTAATGTCTGTAATTCTATTTGCATTTTCTGTTAGATTAGCTCCATCAAGATAATCCGGTATCTGCCCCACAATACCAAGTGTTCCAGCAACAGAAATATAAATATCATCTCTATATATTCTATATTTTTGTATCCGAAAGTATGCTTCGTCCGGGACATACATTAATCCATCAACGTCAACATACCCTGCTCTCATATCTGCAACTCTAATATATGGATGTTGTGTAGGTATCGAAGTTACGTAATATCCTTTTGGTAAGCGTTTCCCACTTCTAACAAATCCAACATCTGGCTCAAGTTTCTTAATATTCCAGTCATCCGGAATATCTGTTTTTAAAATTTCATTTACCATTTGAATCCCATCCTTTCAAGATGAGACTTTACCTTTGCCTCATATTCAGCAGTGACTTTGTCAAGCTCTGGAAGTGTATCCTCGTATCGCTCAGCAAGTTCAATAATTCTACTCGTCAAGCGATGGGAAATCTCAGCATACAAATCGGTGATGCCAGAGAAAATGCTATCAAACCACTTCTTGTTCACAAGCAGCTCTAAAATTTCATTATCTGTGAATTTTTCGTATCTTGCCCGGCACTTTTCATCCAGAGCCTTATTCAGCTCTTTGACAACCTTATTGTAATCTGATACCTTACCACAAAGATCTAAAGCTGCCTTCAACTGGTTTACGTCATCCTGCAAGCTCTCGGGTACGCATTCTTCTGTACGAATAATACGTAACCGATATTCAATAGAGCTCTTTGTGATTTTTCCATTTTCGTTGACTGCACTCTTGCAAAGCGGATGCCTCACAAGGTACGCTTCCAGCCGTTTCTTCGTATTGACAAGCTGGAGATCCGTGCGGATCACTTCGAGCTCTATGGTTTCTTCTGTTTCAATCGTGCTTGTCAACTCAACTATTTTGGCTTCGATATCCTTCGCTTTAACTTTCCCGTTCTCAACCACATCAGCAAGAGCAGATTCTTCGTCCGCACTCTCAATCAGATCAGAAAGCTGGGACTCCGTCTCTGCGACAATACTCCCGGCTTCTTCTATGGCATTCTTCTCTTCACGGAAAAAGGCATCTATTACAATAGATTTCGGGATCAAACGACCTTCCCATCCGGTGACCTTCATTTCACCCTTATTCTTTCCCTGCGTAATTTCTTCCTCGATATTGTCTGTCGCTCTGGCGTTGGTGTAGCCATCCGATTCGCTTATGATAAGTGACACATCATCGTTCATGACCTCATTCCAATAGGCTAACAACACCTGATATACATCGTATTTGTCAATCAGTGTCAGGTGTTCGAATTCGGCAATGATATCTTCAGCAAGACTTACAATCAGCTCTCTTGCAGACACGTCTTCATCAAGAGTTGAAAGAACCGGATATTCTTTTGTCTTCCATGCAGCAAATGCCTCGTCGAGTTTCTCACCATACTCCGAGAATTCAGTATTTTTATATATCGTTTGTCGAATACTTTCGTGCTCAACATTTAAGCTGTAGTATTTTTCGCTAATAGTTGACAGCAGCTCAGATTTCAACGAAGGAAATACTTCCCAGTACTTGGAGAGGCCATCGATGTCAACCGCAGGGATACCTCCATGGATGTGCGCATAGATATCCTGAATGTCCTCCGGATCTGTGGAGTCAATATATCGGGTGATGTTCAGGTTATACCCATTCTTCTTTTCAATTTCATCATTGGATACGAAACGCGCATACTTAGGATCTGTAGTAATCTGCTCATTAAAGGTAATAATAATTCTGTAGATATCGCGTTCTCTCAAACGATTCTTATTGCCATCCTTAACATATCCACGGCTGGCATCAATCATAAAGATGCCCTGTCGGTTTGCAGCACCTTCTTTGTCAATCACGAGTACACATGCAGCTATTCCAGTGCCATAAAACAAGTTTGCCGGAAGGCTAATAATCCCCTTGATCCAATGTTTCTTTATAATAGTTTCTCTGATGGTAGCCTCTGCGTTTCCACGGAAGAGGACTCCATGAGGCAAAATAACCGCAGCCTTACCATTTGACTTTAAAGTTTTAAGAATATGCATAAGCCAAGCATAATCTCCGTTCTTTTCCGGAGGCATATCCCCATAGCCCTCAAACCGACCATATTCTTTACCTGCAATTCCATCGCGCCAGTTTTTCATGGAAAAAGGCGGATTTGCCACTATGTAATCAAAACGCTCAAGTACAGAGTTATCCGATTTATCCATATACTGCGGATTTGAGAATGTATTACCGCTCTTGATGATAATTTCAGCCTTACGGTGCAGAACAGCATTCATCTTAGCAAGACCAGCTGTTGTGCTTTCTTTTTCCTGACCATAACCCATAATTGGAAATGGCGCTGCATCGATAGCCCGAATCAACAAACTACCACTACCACAAGCCGGATCGCATACCGTGGCGCTGGCATCCGTGCAGTGACTAATGCCTACTACATTAGCAAGAATTCTGGAAACCTCTGCAGGCGTATAGAATTGTCCCTTGCTCTTTCCGCTCTCTGTAGCGAATTTACGCATTAGATACTCGTAGGCATCGCCGATGATGTCATCACCTTCTGCCTTGTTTCGAGAGAAGTCAAGTTCCGGACGCTGGAAGATAGAGATAAGATCAGTCAATTTATCGACCATTTCCTTACCGCTTCCGAGTTTTTTCTCATCGTTAAAATGTGCAATATCAATAACGCCCCTCAGGTCGGTGTTCTCGTCAGCAAGGCGAGCTATGATTTTATCCATGCCCTCGCCGATGTTCTTTTTTCCCTTCAGAGCAATAAAGTCATCAAAGGAGCAGCCCGTCCGCTTTTCCGGATCGGGATCTTGGTCATGTGCCTTATCGAAGACCTTGATGTCTTCATATGCTCCTTTATTCTTAAATTTATCAGTGACATACTTCATGAATAAAAGTGTCAGGATATAGTCCTTATACTCTGAGGAATCCATACCTCCGCGAAGTTTATCACAGCTCGCCCACAGCGATGCATATAATTGCGTTTTCTTGACAGCCATATTTGTCTGCTCCTTGTCTAATGATTTTCTTTGATTTTCCTCATGAATCAGTCAGCGCTTTTACCGCTCTTAACCCATTCATCGAGTTCGGAAATTTTAAACTTCCACTGTTTCCCGATTTTTTGAGCAGGCAAATCTTCTTTGCCATTTCTGATCCAGCTACGAAGAGTGACTGTTTTGATTCCTAAATATTCCGCAGCTTCATCTATGCCTATCCATTTGTCATTCATGATTTCTTCCATGCTCTCACCTCGTAATTTGAATCTGAATACAACTCATCTATTTTATTATAAATCATAAATATGTTTTTTCAATAGTTTGCTGTTATTTGTTGATATTATTTTTTATTTGTGCGTTCTCAAATTTCCATGCCGGACACAACTATGTCCGGCCTTTTTTTGCCCGTTTTTCAATGTAAAGCTCATCTTGGCCTTCTCGTTTCTGCCCATCAGCACTGCAAAAACGGACATGCCTGTGTCTGAGGTTCCGATTCCTAAAAATGGCATACTTGCTTTAGCACGTGGGAGCCATCTGCGCAGGGTGTTTCCGGTTCCACGTGACTACCGACGACAATCAAACACTGTACCGATCACCGGAAGTGAGGTGCAGCCGAAATGGAGTAATCCTTCGGTATGCCCTCACGCCTGTGGTCTGGTTTTGCATGTCTGGAGCTCTCCATTTCGGCAAAAGCCGAAGGAGGGCTTTCATTATGCAAAACAATGACAATCAGAAGACTTACTTTATTTACGTTCGCAGCACCGGCGAAAAGGTCCCGGTCACCAAGGAACAGCACAATTCATTTTATAAGGAAGCCGACCGCATCCGTCACAAGGAACAGGATCACGGCAGGTGCATGTGCCCATATCGCTTCATATGGAGATGCGATGGCGACTGCCTTGACTGTGAATATCACGCTACTGGAGACATCACTTCTCTGGATCAGCCTCTCTCAGATGGCAACGGCACTCTCTGCGACTATATGCCCGACCGTAGCAAGTCTATGGAAGAAATCATCTCCGACCGTATGCTGTTGGAGCAGCTTTTTGCTAGACTGCGTGAGCTCGATCCGGATGCTGATATCATCATTCAGTGCTGGCTTGATGATTACAAAATCTCAGATCGTGCAATCGCTGAAAAGCTCGGTCGCCCGCAGCGTACCTTCGCTGATCAGATGAAGAAGATCCGCACGGAGCTCCGTAAGGTCCGTGGCCACTAATCCTACATATCGTATGTAGCCCCCATCCCTCTTGGCATGCCATCAACAGATGCCCGGAGGGATTTTATAATTTTTCAAAATTTCTCCGCTCAAATCCGTCACTCACCTCCAGTGGAAGATGTAAGGCACGAAACAACAAGCCTTAATCATCACAGAAACGGAGGTGAAGCACATGAAGAAGTCCTACTTCGATTCAGGCGGTAACGCCACAGAGCTGATTGCAGTACTGAATGCAATCTCCCACGTATCCACAAGAATGGCGAGAAACATGACAATCCTCGCACAGCAAAGACAATCAGAGAAAGGAGATCGTCGCTATGAGCAAAATGAGCGATATGGCTATGACCATCGAAGAGCTGCGCAGTGCAGCCGCTGCTATTAATGAAGCAGCCAACTGGTTAGCAGAACAGTTTGGTGGCACTGCTGGTGAAGCACCTGCCAAAGAACCTGCTACCAAGGAAGAAAAGAAACCGGATTTGAAGCTTGAGGATGTACGAGCTGTCTTAGCAGAAAAGTCCCGTGCCGGGCATACCGCTGCTATCCGTACATTACTTCAGAAGTATGGTGCTTCCAAGCTATCTGCTGTTGATCCAAAGCACTATGAAGCCTTGTTAAAGGATTCGGAGGTACTTGACGATGCCACCTAAAGGACATGCTATCTTATCTGCTTCCTCTTCAGACCGCTGGCTCCACTGCCCGCCTTCCGCAAGGCTCTGCGAGACCTACGAGGATAAAGGCAGCGATTATGCTGCGGAAGGCACTGATGCTCACGAGCTTTGTGAGTACAAGCTAAAGAGGGCCCTGGGGATGGATGCCAGTGATCCGACGGAGAATCTCACCTGGTACAACGAGGAAATGGAGGACTGTGCCAATGGCTATGCCGCCTACATCCTTGAAATGGTAGAGGCCGCCAAGGAAAGCTGCGCTGATCCGAAGGTTCTGATTGAACAGCGTGTAGATTTCTCTCGCTGGGTGGAGCAGGACTTCGGAACCGCTGACTGCATCATCATTGCAGATGGCACCTTGAGAATATGCGATTACAAGCACGGTCTTGGAGTCCTCGTAGATGCGACCGATAATCCGCAAATGAAGTGCTATGCGCTTGGAGCCCTGGAGCTCTTTGATGACATCTACGACATTGATAATGTCAGCATGACCATCTACCAGCCAAGGCGTCAGAATATTTCCACCTTTGAAATTTCCAAGGATGCGCTGTACAAGTGGGCGAATGAAGTGTTGAAGCCGACCGCAGATCTTGCCTTTGCCGGAGATGGGAACTTTCTCTGTGGCGAATGGTGTGGTTTCTGCAAGGCCAAGCACGAATGCCGTGCCAGAGCCGAGGCCAATCTCACACTGGCTCAGTACGATTTCAAGCTTCCACCTCTTTTAGAGGATTCGGAGATTGAATACATCCTCTCTCGTGCAGATGAATTAGTTGCCTGGGCATCCAATATCAAGGAATATGCTCTGCAGCAGGCCATCAGCGGTAAGGAATGGGCTGGCTGGAAGCTGGTCGAAGGTAGATCCAACCGCAAGTATTCCAATGAGGAGGCAGTCATCCAGGCAGTTACAGATGCCGGGTTTGATCCATATGAAAAGAAGCTCCTTGGTATCACTGCCATGCAGAAGCGTCTTGGCAAATCCAGATTCGATGAGCTGCTTACCGCCTATATTGAAAAGCCTCAAGGTAAACCGACGCTCGTACCGGAGAGCGATAAACGTCCGGCAATGAACAATGCAAAAACTGATTTTATGGAGGAAAATTAAATGAACAAGAATGTAAAAATCAACAATCCTATGAAGGTAATCACTGGTCCTGACACTCGTTGGTCTTATGCCAACGTCTGGGAGCCGAAATCCATCAATGGAGGTACACCGAAGTACAGCGTATCTCTGATTATTCCGAAGTCTGATACCAAGACCATCGCCAAGATTGAAGCTGCCATCGAGGCCGCTTACAAGGAAGGCGAGGCCAAGCTCAAAGGCAATGGCAAGTCTGTACCTGCCCTCTCTGTCATCAAGACTCCGCTTCGTGATGGCGACATGGAGCATCCGGACGATCCGGTCTACGCCAATGCTTATTTCGTAAATGCCAATGCAACCTCTGCTCCTGGCATCGTGGATGCAGATCGCAATCCGATCCTTACTCGCTCCGAGGTTTACTCTGGTGTGTATGGTCGTGCCAGCATCAGCTTCTATGCATTCAACAGCTCCGGTAACAAGGGTATCGCCTGTGGACTTAACAATCTGCAGAAGATTCGTGACGGTGAGCCTCTTGGTGGTAAGGCAAGTGCTGAGTCTGATTTCGCATCTGATGAAGATGACGATTTCCTTAATTAATGGAGGTGGCAACTATGGAAATGTTACAGACTATTCTCGTTGTTGTTCTTCTTGCAATCTGGCTGTTGTTCAGTGTGGTATTCCTTATCACTGCGATCCAGAACCTCATCAATGACCACAAGCGTGAGATTCGCGAACAGGAAAGTGCTAAGCGTGATCTTGAATATCACGAAGCTCGCATGAAGGTTTACGAGAAGACAAACTAATCTACTGAAAAAGAATCCAAGGAGGTGGTGGGAGCAATCTCACCACCTTTTTGGTAGAAAGGACAATCTATGAAAATCTTACACTGACAAAGGAGGTGAATCACCATGAAGAAGGTAACCAAAATCGATAAAATCCAACCTTCACTGGCTTCGAAAAAGAAGCTCCATGTGGCTGCTTACTGCCGCGTTTCCATGGATTCTGATGCACAGCTCGAAAGTCTGGATGCACAGAAGGAGCACTACAAAAGCTACATCACCTCCCGTGATGACTGGACCTTTGCAGGGCTCTATTTTGACGAAGGTATCACCGGCACCAAGGCTGATAAAAGGCCAATGCTCCTGCGACTAATCGAAGATTGTAAAGCACAAAAAATTGACTTTGTAATCACCAAGTCCATCAGTCGCCTCTCCCAAAATACTACAGACTGCTTGAAGATAGTAAGAACGCTTCTGTCACTGGATATTCCGATCTATTTCGAGAAGGAAAATATCAGCACCGGCTCGATGGAAAGTGAGCTATTTCTTTCCATCCTAAGCTCTATGGCCGAAGGCGAATCCGCTTCGATTTCCGAAAATAACAAGTGGAGCATTAAGAAACGCTTCCTGGATGGAACCTATAAGCTTGGCTATGTGCCTTACGGCTACCGCTGGAAGGATGGAGAAATCCTGGTGGATCCGGCACAGGCTGAAATCGTAAAACGCATCTTTCGAGAGCTTCTTTCCGGGAAAGGCACGGAGGCTATCGCTAAGGAGCTAAACCAGGAACAGGTTCCAACCAAGAAAGGCGGCCGCTGGACCTCTACCAGCATTCGCGACATCATCAGGAATGAAAAATACACCGGTGACTGCATTTTCCAGAAGACCTATACCGACAGCAATTTTAATCGCCACAAGAACGACGGCCACCTCGATCAGTACTATGTGCCAGATCACCACGAAGCAATTATAAGCCACGAAGATTGTGAAGCCGCAGCAGCCTTGATTGAACAACGGGCAAGTGAGAAAGGCATCAAGAAGGGAAATGCTAAGTATCAACAGCGCTATGCCTTTTCCAGCAAGATTATCTGCAGCGAATGCGGGAATACCTTCCGTAGGAGAATCCATTCCAGCACCTACGTGAAATACGCAGCCTGGGTGTGCAACACTCACCTGGAAGACACCAGCAGGTGCTCTATGCTTTATATCCGTGATGATGATTTGAAGCTGGCATTTACCACGATGATCAATAAGCTGGTCTACTGTCACAAGCTGGTCTTGAAGCCTTATTTGAAAGTACTACAGGAAAACACCGGCGATGCATCGCTTCTAAATATCCAACAATTAGAAATGCTGCTGGAGCAAAACACCGAACAGCGAGAAACCCTGCATAGGCTGATGGGACAGGGCTACATTGACCAGATTCTTTTTACCCAGGAAAACAATATCCTTCTCTCCCAGGCTGGCGAATATAGGAACCAAATTGAGCTCTTAAATCGCTCCCAATCACTGGATGCCACAAAGGTATACGAGACGGAGCGCCTGCTACACTTCTGCGAACGTGGCGAAATGCAGCTGGAATACAGTGAAGAATTATTTGAATTATTCGTGGATCACATTGAGGTTTACAGCCGCCAGAAAATCGGCTTTGCACTTCATTGTGGTCTTATTTTGAAGGAGATGATTTAATGGGACACACACCCTTCGGTTACCGGATCGAGAATGGCAAGGCAGTGATAGATGAAGATGCTGCCGCTCAGGTTCGAGACCTTTACAAGAATTATTTAAGCGGTCTATCCCTTACCAATGCTGCAAAGGAAGCCTGGCTCAACCTACTCCATTCTGGTGCCAAGCGCATGATGCTAAACAGGCATTACCTCGGAGATGACTTCTACCCGGCCATCATTGATCCGGCATCCTTCGATGCCGTCAATGCGGAGCTTAGCAAGCGCTCTACGCAGCTCGGACGGAACGACCGCTATATTGCACCAATCATAAAAAGGCCACCTACCGCCTTTCGACTTGGTGATATTACAGCGAATTATAAAAATCCGGTCAGGCAAGCAGAATACCTATACAGCCTGATAGAAAGTGAGGTCAAATAATAGGAAATGTTATGGTCATCCCTGCAAAACGGCAGGTCGGAAACACTGCCAGGCAGCAGGATGCAAAGCCAAAGCTTAGAGTCGCAGCGTATTGTAGAGTCAGTACTGACAGCGATGAGCAGGCTACAAGCTACGATGCTCAGGTCGAGCATTATACAGAATTTATACAGAAAAACCCCGAATGGGAATTTGCCGGTATCTACGCCGATGATGGTATTTCCGGCACCAACACAAAAAAGCGTGAGGACTTTAACCGTATGATTGACGACTGCGAGGCCGGAAATATCGACATGATTATCACCAAGTCCATCAGCCGATTTGCCAGAAACACGCTGGACTGCCTGAAATACATCCGCCAGCTGAAGGATAAGAACATTCCCGTCTTCTTTGAAAAGGAGGCTATCAACACAATGGACGCCAAGGGTGAGGTCCTGATTACGATTATGGCTTCCCTGGCTCAGCAGGAATCACAATCCCTCAGCCAGAATGTAAAGCTGGGACTCCAGTTTCGCTACCAAAATGGCCAGGTACAGGTAAATCACAATCACTTCCTCGGCTACACCAAGGATGCCGATGGAAATCTTATCATCGATCCAGAACAGGCAGAGGTGGTAAAGCGCATCTACCGGGAATACCTGGAAGGCTATTCTATGGATCGGATTGCGAAAGGACTGGAATCAGCCGGCATTCTCACCGGTGCAGGCAAAACAAAATGGTGGACCAGCACCATCAACAAGATTCTTCGAAATGAAAAATACATCGGTGATGCTCTTCTTCAGAAAACCTACACCACAGACTTCCTGAATAAAACCAGAGTCAAGAACAACGGCATTGTTCCGCAATACTATGTGGAAGGCAACCACGAAGCAATTATTCCGAAGGATATTTTCTTACGGGTGCAGGAAGAGCTGGTACGCAGACGAGTGGTCAAAACCAGTGCCAATGGCAAAAAGCGCTCCTACAGCTGCAACCACTGCTTTGCACAGATTGTCATTTGCGGCGAATGCGGTGAAATGTTCCGCAGAATCCACTGGAACAATCGCGGCTGCAAATCCATCGTCTGGCGCTGCATCAGTAGACTGGAGCCGACCGGGCAGGAATGCCACGCAAGAACCGTCAATGAGACGGTATTGGAGAATGTGGTAGTTCAGGCTATCAACATGCTCCTTGGCGATAAGTCCACCTACCAGGCGCAGCTCCAGCAGAACATTGCAAAGGTGATCCGAAGCGCTCAGCAAAATACCGCTGATGGTATCAACGAAAGACTACAGGAGCTTCAGAAAGAGCTTCTCAAAAAAGCTAATAGCAAAGAGGCCTATGATGAGATTGCCGACGAGATCTTCAAGCTCCGGGAACAGCGCGAAAAGTGCACGGTTGATACCGCCGCCAGAGACGCACAGATTGCCCGCATCAATGAACTGCAGGATTTTATCAAGCAGCAGCCCGCACACATGGAAGCCTTCGACGAGGTCCTGGTAAAGCGCTGGCTTGAACGAATCATCGTCTGGGAGGACCACTTCACTGTGGAGCTTAAGTCCGGACTGAAAATTGATATTGAAGGATAATCCCATAGAAGCAAAAAGACTCCTCACCACTGGAAGCAAATCAATCCGGTGATGGGGAGCTTTCTTTATTGATTGAATTTTACTACTCCTGATAAATTGCCGTCTGAGTGCTTTGATTTTATTGAATATTCAATATCAAAATTATCTTTCAAAGGCTTTATCAGTAACGCAGGACCTAACCACTTTTTTTCTTTTGGTCTAAGAGAACTAATAGTGAATTCAAACTCACTCTTACTCCCGGAATTTGGTATTGCAATATATTTTGATATTTCTCTTTCGTAATCCTCTTCACCATACTTTGGATTTCCGTTTATTCCACTTGCATTAAAATATGCCCTTATTGATGCCTGATTCTCAGCTAAGCTATCAGCAATACTATATGATATATCACTATCATATGAAATGTCTGATGATTCAAACATTAACAAAAGTTCTTTTATAATGCCTTCTTCAAAAATTAAACCTTCCAAGCCTTGCATATCCGGATTTATCAGTTTCTTTGACGGATAAATTATTTCAGCATCATTTTCTTGTATCTTAATATGTATATCTATATCTTCATCATACACTGCAGATGCATTTTCAATTGCAAGTGGTATAAAAAACATCCCATCAAAAGTTGTTACATACCAATCCATCATTTGTATGCGATACAATTTATATTCTAATTCCATTATCTTATCATATTTAAGTTCTTCCTCTTCTGTTCCCTCGTAGGTGTATGATGACAATAAATCATTTTTTCTTTCCAAATTACCGATATTGAAGAATTCTATTTCAACGGATATATCTATACCTAAATAATCTTTGCATAAATTTATTATTGATTTCTTGTCATCGTCTTTGATAACCACTCTCTGTAATTTGAAAATGTTTAGTGTTAAAGGATTTTTAATTGGTGTTAATACTGAACCATCTTTTCTAATAATAGAAGTTTCTTCAATATTCTTTTCCGCATTTGTATTTTTTTCCTCAGCTTCACTCAATAATTCAGATGGATCTGTGATTTTTATACTCTTGATTTGCTCTATCAGTTGCAAACATTCTTCTATTATTTGCTCTCTATGCTTAACAAAAGCTACCGATTTAGATATCTCAATCGGATAAAGAAATTTTGAGATAGTACCCTCAACAAAGCAACCCATGCGCAAGTCAGAGAATCCTATTTTGACACGCTTCCCATTTTCTAACAAGTTTTCAACTGTATCCTGAATTACTCCCTTTATATACCGTTTTATCTCTCCCTTACTTTTACCATCTTTTGTTGAAAAAGGCGTTAGTCTTCGGCTTGCAATATCAAATGGCATCTCTTCCGGCGCACCATAATCAGCATTTAATACACAAATCACATTTTCCCAACCAACAACATGAGTAGCATATCCTAATTCAAGCATCACGTTAGGATTGGGCATATATTTTACCTTTTTATTTCCATCTTTATCAGTTGTTTCGTATTGACATACCGCACTAACATCTGCAATAAAAATATCACAATCATCTATCTTAGAAAAAATTGTCTGAGCTATATCCGGTGAACCATATTCACCCTTGGTATCTCGGTCTGCTTCAATATCAACTGTATCCCTTAGTAGTTTTACAGCATCCTTTATTGCGTCTTGTATGATGTTTCTTGTTTCGCTTCCAGGTAAATCCGACTGCCATGAATAAAAAATTGTAATTTGCGAATTACTCACTTTTCAATCCTCCTCACATCTATCCCACTGCCTACAAACACCTAAAATGGTCGAGTTGCCGGATTGGTTGTCACCCTTTTTCATTTTCCAAAAATCAT
>ERZ773229.841-NODE-841-length-24086-cov-11.868586_pt1 | contig 24086 bp, 20 predicted proteins | sample MGYA00580992_ERZ773229 | MGnify/ENA primary metagenome ERZ773229 (study PRJEB29015, sample SAMEA2737795) | human gut metagenome | biome: human gut; feature: human-associated habitat; material: faeces | place: China | collected 2012 ... | reverse complement strand
TTTGCCTCTTGACAATGTCCTGCTCATATTAAAAGGAACGTCCCCAAGTGCCGGCCCGGCAACGTCGATGTTCTGGCAATGTCAGCGAAAGCCCGCCAGAGCGAGCAAGGTGCCTTGAAACAAGGCGGCATTGACCTTCTGGTCATGCCGCCGAAGTTGAAAGGCAGATTGCCGCTTAGGGGCGTTTGCAGCGTCGACCGGTCCGCCGTTCGTTAGAACGGCGGAACCAAAGGCGCAGCGTCGAGCCGTTACGCGGTTTGGTAAAACCGCGTAACTTACATGACCATAACGTAGCGCGATCCCACGTAGTACTGCTTACCCATCAAAACCGGCTCGTCATCGGGACCGGTAAAGCCGGCACGCAGGTTGAGCAGCGGATCGTGCGGAGCAATGCCCAGCTCGGCCGCCTGCTCGGCGTTAGCTCGAACGGCCTCGACCGTACGGTAGCCAACCGAGACAATCGGCGTTCCGCCAACACGCTCGACCTCGGCAAAAATCGACTTGTCCTCAAGATCGGCCGTCAAAAGCTCACGGTAGGCGTCAAACGGCACAAAGATGTTCTCCTCAAAGATTGGCTCGCCGTCGGCCGTACGCACGCGCTTGATATGCAGCAGCAGCGCATCCTTCTGCAGGCCAAAGAACTCCATCTCGTTTTGACGCGCCGGCACAATCTGGCGATCGACCACATGTGCACCGGCCTTCATGCCGTTGTTGGCACACAGCGCGGTAAACGTCTGCAGCGTCGAGGCGTGGAACTGGCGATTGATGTGCGGCGTGGAAACAAAGGTGCCGCGGCCCTGCTGCTTAACCAGGTAGCCATCGGAGCACAGCTCCTCGACGGCGCGGCGCACCGTGATGCGGCTCACCTCGTACTGCTCGGCTAGCTCAAGCTCGGACGGAATACGCTCCTTGGGTGCATAAACACCTTTCTCGATCGCATCCTTGATTTCGTCGTAAATCTGCTGGTAAAGCGGTGCATTTTTGGGCGTAGGCATATCTAATCACTCTTATCGAAATATTGAAATAACTAATACGTATATAACGTCTAGTTTCATGTTACCTCATATTGATAAAACGATACACCCTCCCTACCAAAAAGCGACAGCTTCATTTTGGTAGGTTTTATCTGGGCAAACGAGAGCCTCCCGAAAGCAGCGAGGCTTTCGGGAGGCTCAAGCGAACAGGATTGCGCCAGGCCGGCAAAATGCCAAAACCCTACTTGCCGTCGTCCTGCTGCAGGCTGTCCTGCTCGCTGAGGCGCGCCTGTCTGCTGGCCATGCGTGCGGGCTTGTCGGGATCGGGAACGGCCGTGGGCATGGGCTCGTCGACATGACCGCCCCACCAGCCGCCCACAAAGTTGAGCGTGTGGAACACATTGATCACAGCGCCGGGATCAATGTCGCACACCAGCTTGATAATGTCCTGACTCTCGTAGGTCGAAACAACGGCGTGCAGCAGATACATCTTCTCGCGGCTGTATCCGCCAATGACCTCGGCGCAGCTAATGCCATGCTGAAAATGGTCAACATAGGCGGTCATGACCTCGTCCGCCTTGCGCGTCGTGATCTGCAGCGTCACGCGGTCGTAGCGACGATAGAAGCTGTCGATGGTCTTGGTCGAAATAAACTGGAACACGATGGAGTACGCCGCCTTGTCCCAGCCAAACATAAAGCCAAAGATCGCCAGGATAAAGCAGTTGAAACCAAAGATGACGCCCCAGATGGTCTTGCCCGTGTGGTTGGAAACCCACAGCGCGATAAAGTCGGTACCGCCAGTGGATGCGCCGGACTTAAGCGCGATGGCAGCGCCCAGACCCGAGACCACGCCGCCAAAAATGATGAGCATGATCTTGTCGCCTAAAAACGGCGCGAAGTGAAAGACGTTGAGGAACAGCGACGAGAGCACGACCTGCATCATCGAGAAGATGACGAAGCGCTTGCTAATGCCGCTCCAGCATAGGAGCGCCACGGGGATGTTGAGCGCGAGCATACCGAGCGAGATATCGATGTGAACACCGCCGAGCGAGGTAACGCGATCGAGCAGGACCGCGACGCCGGTAAGACCGCTCGGAAGCAGGTCGGCGGGCTGAATGAACGCCTGGATCAGAAATGTCTGGAGAACGGCGGAAATGGTGACCGCCACGGCGGTAATAGCGCGGCGGACGATGGTGAGACGGCCGAGCACGAGCACTCGGTCCGTGAGCTGATCGATGGCGTTCGCCACGTAGGCTCCCTTCGAAGGCAGATGTGGTTGTGGGGCATGCCCGCGATTGTAGCATGGAGCGTGCGGGGGCGCTTCAATTCACCCTCCCTCGACAACCAAAACGGGACCAGCAACCCCCACGACCAAAGGCCCAAATTACAAGTGAGTAGACTTTTTACGATCTGCCAAGCACACCCAAAACAGACACCTCTGTGACCTGCGGTTTTACAAAGGAAGATATGCATTGTGCTCGGCCTGCGCCAAAAAGTCTACTCACTTAGTCCGAATCGAAGCCAAACGGATCAAAATCGAAACCAAATTGAGCCAGTCCACCGCAAAAACGTTTGAACTCGTGCTTCTCGCGGTGGATTGACGTTACAGAGCGGCCAAAATGTCGGACAGGTTGTCGATGACGACGTCGGCGGCGGACTGGTCCAGGTTGACGCCCTCGTGCGGACGCAGCGCCAGGACTCGAGCGCCGGAGCGCTTGCCGGCCTCGATGCCTAAAGGCGAATCCTCGATAACCAGGCACTCGGCAGGCTCCACCCCCAGCGCTTCCATGGCGCGCAGGTAGATCTCGGGGTCGGGCTTAAACGCACTGCACTCGTGGCCGCTGATGGTGTAATCCAGCACGTCGGCAATGCCAGCGATCTCCACCAGCTCGTCAATCAACTCACGATAGGACGAGCTCGCAATGGCACACTTCACGCCGTGCTCGTGCAGCTCGCGCATCACCGGCTCCGTCTGCTCGTTGAGCAGCTCGGCATACGGAACGGGGTGATCCGGGCTATAGACCTGCTTGTACTCCACGCGCAGACGCTCGCGCAGCTCAACATCGTCGGGCACCAGCGACTTCCAAATGGCAGGCTCGTTAGACCCCGAAAGATCGGGAATCTCGTCAAAATGGAACCCCTTCTCTTCCATAAACGCCACGCGACGACGGTTGTAGAACCACTCGGTATCGACCAGCACGCCGTCCATGTCAAACAGCACTGCCTTGATCATACGCATCTCCTCCCACCTGCCAAAAAGGGACAGGTTTATTTTGGTAGGTTTTATCTGGGATTTGCGACGCAACAGACACGCCCTCCCCAGAGCAAAAAAGGGGACGGGGCGCAAACCCCATCCCCTCTCAATCAACCCGTAAGGTCTACTTACTTGTGATTAGTAGGAAAGCTTCCACATGTAGCGACGCATGGTCAGCGGGTGCTGACGGGCCTCGGCGATCTGGTTGCCGTACTCGCGCATAACGGCGAGGTGCAGCAGCGGGTTGAAGTAGGTGATAACGCTCGCGGGCACGGCGTCAGCCAGGCCGTAGTCCTTGGAGTCAATCAGAGCGACCTTGGCGCCCATGCGCTCAAGGAAGGTGAGGGCGCGGGCGTCCATCGGACGGGTTGCGCCATCGGACATGAAGAAGACGTAGGGCTTACCCTCGGTGGAAACCTCGAACGGGCCGTGGAAGTACTCGCCAGTGTTGTAGGCGGCGGCGTCGATCCACTGCATCTCGGTGAACAGGAAGGCGGCGTGAGAATAAGCCATCTTCTCGGAGGCACCGGAAGCCATGAAGTAGATCATCTTGTCGTCCTTGAAGTCCTCGGCGAACTTCTTGGCGAGCTTCTTGCAGTGCTGAGCGGCGTTCTCGCAGAGATCGAAGATGTTGGTGAGGCCGGTGATCATGTCTTCGTAGTGGTCATAGCCCTCGGTCTGCTGGAGGATCTCGAGAGCGAGAGCGATGGCATAGCCGGGCTTCTCGCACTTGGCAGCGTAGTTGGCATGGAAACCGTGAACGATGACGTGGTCGGCGTCGACGGTCAGAGCGGAGCCAGCCTTGTTGGTGAGGGAGACGACCGGGCAGTTGTGCTTCTTGGCGGTCTTGTTGGCCTCGACGGTCTCGGGCGTGGAGCCACCGAGGGAGCAGGTGATCACGAAGGTGTGCTCGTTGACCCAGGAAGGCGTGTCGTAGTTGAACTCGTTAGCGGTGAAGATCTGAACGTTCAGCTTGTCCGTGTTGTTGGCCAGGAAGTACTTGGCGGGGTAAAGGTCGGACATGGAAGCACCGCAGCCGACGAAGGCAACGCTGTGGATCTCGTGGTTGGACAGGACGTCAGCGACGATCTGCTTAGGGAGGTTAAGGTCGATCTCGTACATCTGACACATTCCTTTCGATTTTTGCGGCGCCACTTTGCCGGACGCACGCAGGGTTACCGTGATTTGGACCGAGTCGCCGGCCCGTTGAGGATGTGTCAAAGGAACTGTCCCTTTGACACATTTTGGGGATGGGAGCCTGCCTGGGGTATGGGATGTCAGGCAGGCCCCCGGGGGAAAGCGGTTAGGCGCTTGGTCGCGACTAGGCCAGGATGCCGGCCGCGGAGAGGGCGATGCCGCCCACGATGGCGATCACGAGAAGCCAACCGGTGTTGACGTTCTTCTTGATGAGCCAGTACATAAGGCCGGTGAGGCCGAGGGAGATCATCTGGGGCATCATGCCGTCCAGGATGTCCTGGATCACGACGGTGCCGTCAGCGAACTGCAGCGGGGTGGTGGCGCCGATCAGCGTAGCGATCATGCCGCCCACGGACATAAGACCCACAATGCCGCAGACATACATGAGCTTCTCCATGAGGTCGCCGCCCTGAAGCTTGCTCAGGTACTCGTGGCCGCCCTGATAGCCCATCTTGGCTGCGAACCAAGTGATCAGCACAGAGGGGACGATGGAGATGAGCATGGCCAGGATCGGGCCCATGATGGAACCCTGCTGAGCCAGCTGAACGCCCAGACCAAAGGCGATAACGCGGATGGTGCCCTGGAAGAAGGAGTCACCGATGCCGGAAAGCGGACCCATGAGGGAGGTCTTGACCGCGTTAATCGAATCGGGATCGAAGTTCTCGGGATCCTTGGCGTACTCCTCCTCCATGGAGGCGGCGAGGCCCAGGATGAAAGCGCTCGTCTGCGGGGTGCAGTTGTAGAACGCCATGTGACGGTGGTAAGCCTCTTTCTTAGCAGCGAGCTGCTTGGGGTCGGACTCATCCGGATAGAGGCGATCGAGCGTGGGAACCATGCCGTAGAGGAAGCCCATGTTCATCTGACGCTCGTAGTTCCAAGAGGCCTGGATGGCCCAGGAGCGCCAGAAGAACTGGCTGACCTTCTTGTTCAGGGACACGTCCTTGGTTGCGGTTGCCATAGTGTGTTCCTCCTTAGTCTTCGTCGTCTTCGAGCGGATCGTAGTCGGAATCGACACCGGCGGCTGCATGGGAACCGTTGAACTTGAAGCCCATGAAGACGACAGCCAGGCACACACCGATCAGAGCGACCGCGATGACGGACAGATTGAGGTAAGCGGCGAGCAGGAAACCGATGAACAGGAACGGAGTCATGCCCTTCTTGATCATCATGGTGAGCAGCAGGGCCAAGCCGTAGGCGGTCATGATCTTGGTCGAAACGTTAAGACCAGTGGACAGCCACTCGGGAACCATGTTGACGATGGCCTGGACCAGGTCGGTGCCAACAAAGACGGCGAGGAAGATCGGCAGGAAGTACATGACGGCGTACAGACCGGAGCCGGCGCAGATGTGCATACGGTAAGCGGTCTTGAACTTTCCGTTATCGATCGCGCTATCTGCCACATGGGTGAGGGCGGCGATGATGGAACGGAACACGATGCCGAGGAGCTGACCCAGGACGGCGACCGGGATGGCGATCGTCATGGCGGTCTCGGCGGAAGCATCGGTCAGGCACGCAAAGGCAGCGGCCACGATGCCGCCCAGGACCATATCGGGCGGGACGGCGGCGCCGACCTGCACCAGGCCCATGGACACGAGCTCGACGGCGGCACCGACGGCAAGGCCGGTGGGCACATCGCCCAGCAGCAGACCGACGAGCGTAGCGCCAACGAGGGGCTGCTCGAAGTTAAGACGACCGAGCAGGCGGGAGTCCCACATGCAGAACACGCCGACGAGGCCGACGAGCACCGCACTGATGAACGTATTCATACCCTTCTCCTTTCAGTCAGGCAAAAGCCTGGTTGATTACAGCTTGGCGTCGATGTCGACGCTCTGATACGTAGGGGTCTGCTGGACGTAGAGCTTAATGCCCATGTCGAGCAGCTGGTTGACGTCGGCCTTCTGGGTGGCGTCGAGGAAGACGGAGCTGTCCTTACCGCCGACCTGATCGGCACCGTCGTGGTTGGCGGTGGCGCCCAGGTTGATGGCGTCGAGCTTGTAGCCCTGGCAGAACTGCAGCATCTCGGCAGTGTTGCCAAAGACGAACATGACGCGCTCGCCGAGGGTGTTGAGCTTGTCCATCTTGGCGAGGGCACGCTCGACGGTGAAGACGTTCAGGCGCACGCCCTGGGGCTTGGCCAGCTTAAGAGCGCCCTTCTTGATGTCATCGTTGGCGGCAGCGTTGTCGACGACGATGATGCGCTCGGCCTGAACCTTGGTGGTCCAGGTAAAGACGACCTGGCCGTGCAGCAGACGGTAGTCAAGACGTGCGAGGACGATCTTGGCGGGACCGGAGCTGTGACGGGACGCCTTGGTCTTCTTGGCGGGAGCCGCGGCGACCTCGACCGGTGCGTTGGGGTTGGTCAGACCGGTGCGGGCCTCGTTGATGAGGGCCGCGAGCTCGGCGCCCTTGACGGGGGCGGGGCTCATAGCGAGCGTGAGCGCCAGCGGGATGTTGAAACCGCTGACAACCGTGAACTTCGTGCCGTTCTTGGAAAGCTCGACCATGTTGTTGTTGACCGAGCTGCCGAGCATATCGGTCAACACATAGACGGTGTCGTCCGCGTTGAACGTGGCGATCATGGCGTCCACCTTATTGGTGATGGGCTCCTTGTCGTCACGAGCAAGCGACACGACGTGAACGTTCGACACGTCGCCGAGAACCATCTCGAGCGTGTCTTTGGCGCCTGCGGCCAGGCCGCCATGAGATGCGAGAATGATCTGATTCATCTTGCCTCCTCCTTTTCGTTATGGTCATTATAACGTCTTATACGTTGCTTATATTGCTAATTAGTATAAAGACCGTTCGCGGGTGAAAATCGACCGTTGACGGGTTTAACGTACTTGAAACGTTGGGGCTGGGTAGGCCGGCGCTGGCTGGATAACCCCAGGTCGAACGCCGCCCGCAAGCCCCTATCGCACGAAGTACCAGGGACTTTCCTGCACGGTGGGCTCCAGCGCGATGCCGGTGCGCTCGCGGAACAGATCCATGTCCTGCGATTTCTCCGTCCACCACGCGTTGGGCTTAAAGGTCATGCTCTCAACGATATGGCCGACAAAGGCGCTGTTGCGCAGCTTGGAAAAGTTGGTGTTCATAATCAGGATGGACGTGAGCACCAGCACGATGCCCAGGACCTTGATCGCGCCGGCGGGCTCGGCGTAGATGCCAATACCGACCAGAACGGTCGCCACGGTTTCGAACGAAGCCACGACCGGCACCTTCGACGTCTCAAGATCCATCGAAAGGCCCTGCATATAGAAGATGTACGCAAGAGCCGTCGGAATAAAGCCAAAGCCTGCGAACAGCAGAATGAGCTGCGGGGACATTGCCGCGGCTACATCGGACCACGGAGCCGAAAGCACTGCCATAAAGCATCCGCCAAAGACAAAGCCCCAAAACGTCACCGCCAGCGGATGCAGCGTCTTGGTGGCCATGCGGCTAAACACAGCCAGTAGCGCACCGCAAAGTCCGGCGATCACACCCGACGCGACGCCCCAAGCCGAGAAATGGAAACCAGACAGGTCGCCGCTCGTCACCGCGAGCACGCAACCCACAATGTTAAAGACGATGGCGACGAGCTTGTTGGGGGTCACGTCCTCGCGATAAAGCACGCGGCCAAGCGCGACGCCAAACACCGGCGAGGTGTAGAGCAGCACCGAGGCCGTGGACATGCCCACCTCGCCCATGCACTCGTAATAGCAGGTGTTGGCGACGGCTAAACCGACGATACCGACAAGCGCGCAGGGAACAAGCTCTTTAGGACTTGCCTTGAACAGCGCCATGGGACCCGAGGCTTTTCCCTCACGAGCACCTCCCTGGCAACCCATAAATGCCAAGACCGGAGCCATTAAGACAGCACCCGACAACAGGCGAAAGGCCGCCATGCTCTGAGACGAAACACCCAGGGCCGATATTCCGTTAACAAAGATTCCGATGGTGCCCCACATAAGCGCGGCGATCAGCACCAGCGCATAGCCCAGATTGCTTTTCTTCAACGCAGCCTCCTCGGTATTGTTTCCAATATGTTTCATACTACGTTATAGTCGTTATATACATTTTTCAAGGCACAAATCGGCAGACGGGAAAGTGATCTGTTTTCCTCCGTCCCCAGCGGATTACTTGGCGGTTGCGGTGAAATAGTTCCTAAATAGAGGCTTCAAGCCCCCAAACAGGAACTATTCCACCGCAACTTATGAGGACATCGAGCTGTTAGGCCGCTCTATCCCCTAGTAGTCCAGCTTCCACATGTAGCGGCGCGTCATGTAGTCCTTGTGGGTGACGGCAGAGAGCGCGCGCATGTACACGTTGTTGAGAATCGGCGCAAAGATCAGGTGGTTGAAGTACTCGCTCACGCTGTCCTTGATGTCGTTGAGGCCGAGCTCCTTGGCGTCGAGCTGATAGACGCGCTCGCCACCGTACTGGTTGACAAAGCGGATGCCGCGCTCGTCGTTGCAGCGGCTGCGGCCGACGCTGATGAGCTGGAACAGCGAGGTGCGCTTGTCCAGGATCTCGAAGGGGCCGTGGAAGAAGTCGCAGGTGTTGATGGTACAGGAGTCGATCTGCAGCATCTCCTGCACGTTGCAGATGCTAAAGACGTAGGCGGCACCAAAGAGCGGGCCCTGAGCCATCACGTTGATGCAGGGCTTGTCGGCGTTCTGCTCGGCCCACTTGGCAGCAAGCGGACGGGTGTACTCGACGGCCTTTCGATAGATGGGGTCGACCAAGTCAAACGCGGCCATAGCGGTCTCGTACTCGGCATAGCCCTCGGTCTGCTGCGTGAGCTCCATGGCGATCATGGTCACGACGGCGGAGTTGGTGCGGCCCATGCAGGACTCGTCGACGGCCAGACTGTCGTACTGGATCTTGTAGTCGCAGACCTCGGTAAGGCCGGACTCGTCAACATAGATAGCGATGGTGCTGGCGCCGTGGTCCTTGGCGACCTGGGCGGCGACGATGGTCTCCTTGGTGCCGCGCATGGACACGACGACGGCCAGGGTGTTCTCGTTAACGTAGGCAGGGGTTGCGTGCACGAACTCGTTGCTGGTGTAGCTGGAGCTCACGACCTGCGTGGCCTCGTGCTCCATAAAGTACTGGGCAGGATAGTTGCCGCCGTTGGATCCGCCGGCGCCAATCCACACGACGCGCTTGATGCCGCCCTTGTCTGCCTTGTCAGCCAAAACCTGGAAGACGACGTCCTTAACCTGTTCCTGAGTAGTCATCACGCATCAGCCTTTCTTCTCGTTTGATGCTCATCACAGGCATACAAGTTACATACATGTTTTGGTTATGTCGACTAGTTGTATGCTATATTTGTCTTAGAAAATTTGCTGATGCGGTTTTCGATAACTGGATACCAGCGGTTTTGTTGTTGTATTGAATACATGCTTGATTAGATTCGCATACAAGTTAGATACAGGTTGATCGCATGAACGCTTCGTCTAAAAAGAAACTAGCCCAATACGAGCGCTTGGCGGGCATGCTGCGCGACCGCATCGCCTCCGGCACCTACGCACGCGAGGACAAGCTACCGTCCGAGATGGAACTCATGGACGAATCGGGGCTGTCTCGCAGCACCGTGCGCCATGCCCTTAAGGTGCTCGTTGATGAGGGCCTGGTGCGCACCGAGCGCGGGCGCGGCGCCTTTGTGGCCGACACGCCAGCGCTCCACGAGAACAATCTGGTGTTTTCGAGCTATACGGCGCAGGTCCAGGGTCAGGGCATGAAGCCCACCACGCGCACGGTGGACTCGGGCTTTACCAAGGCGGGCGGCAGCATAGCTAAGTTCTTTGATGCCGCCGTGGGCAGCAAGCTCGTCAAACTTGTCCGTCTGCGTTATCTGGACGATGCGCCGCTGTGCCTGGAGACCACCTATCTACCACCGAGCTTTGAGGCACTCATCGATCGCGATATCAACGGTTCGCTCTACGCCACGCTGCGTCAAGAATTCCATCGCGCGCCGGCACAAGGGCACAAGACCTTCGAGGTGTGCTACGCCTCGCAAAACGAGGCGTTTTTGCTCAACGTTGAGCGCGGGCAGGCGCTGATCCTGATCACCGACTACGTCTACGACACCAACGGCCGCCCGCTCCATGTCTCCAAGCGCATCCAACGCACCGACCGCGCCAAATACACCGAGCCCATCGGCTAACCTGTCCCTAAATGGTAGGTTTGGGGAGGTCGGGGAACCAGGTTGGCTTAGGTTGGTTAGGGACGCGCTCGGCTAGGACCAACTCCATCCAGCACATGTCGTACCAGCGGCCGAATTTTTGGGCGCAGCGGTCAAAGGCGCCCACCAGGCGATATCCCATATGGGCATGGAAATCCTGACTGTTGTGCGTCAGGTACTCATCGTCCTTGTCGTGCGGCACGGCAATGAGCGCACACATGTTGGTGATGCCCATCGCGACCAGGCATTGCTTGAGCGCATCGTGCAGCTTGCGACCCAGCCCGCCGTGGCGCACGTCGCGCGCCAGATAGATTGACGTCTCGACCGACCAGTCATATGCCTCGCGGCTGTTAAGCGGGCTCACATAGGCATAGCCTACCGGACGCCCGTCCAGCTCCATCACCAGATACGGATAGCGCTTGAGCGTGCGCTCGATGCGCCCGGCGAACTCCTCAACGCTCGGCACCTCATATTCGCAGGTAATCGCCGTCTGGCGCACATACGGCTCATAGATGACAAGCAACGCCGGCGCGTCTTCGGGCGTCGCCAGGCGAATCGTCGGCTCGGACATCTCGGTCATACAACCCTTCTCCCCAAAAGCAAAGGCCGCCCTGCGCCAAACCCAGCGCAAGGCGGCCCCTCGTCATTACATCAGGCTACAGGACAGCCGCCAGCGCGTCGATGTCCTCCTGCGTCGTAGCCCAGCTGGTGCAAAAACGCACCACCGTGTGGGTATCGTCGTACTTTTCCCAGTACTCGATCGAGGCATGCTCGCGGATGCGGGCCATATCCTCGTTGGGCAGAATCACGAACTGCTGGTTGGTCGGCGTCTCCAAGAAGAACTGGTAACCGCGCTCGTGCAGCACGCGACGAAGCGCCTGCGCGGTCTCAATCGCCTGGCGACCAATCTCAAAATACAGGCCGTCGGTAAAGAGCGCCTCAAACTGCACACCCGTCAGGCGGCCCTTGGCCAACAGCGCGCCGTGCTGCTTAATGCGCGGAATGGGATGTGCCGGAGCGTGCATGCCGCAAAACACCACGGCCTCGCCGCAAAGCGCGCCGCACTTGGTGCCGCCGATGTAGAACACGTCGCACAGCTGTGCCAGATCGGGCAGGGTGATGTTGCACTCATCGGCTGCCAGTGCATAGGCCAGGCGGGCGCCATCCACAAACAGCGGAATCTCGCACTTCTGGCACACTGCGTGAATCGCCGCGAGCTCGGCCTTGGAGTACAGCGTGCCGTACTCGGTCGATAGGCTCACATACACGGCACCCGGAAACACCGTGTGCTCGTAGCTCTCGTTTTCGTAGAACACCTGGATATAGTTCTCGAGGTCCTCAGCGTGCATCTTGCCCTCGTAGCCGGGGATGGTGAGTACCTTGTGGCCGCCAAACTCGATGGCGCCCGCCTCGTGGCAGGCGACGTGGCCAGTCTCGGCAGCAACGACGCCCTCGTACGGCGCGAGCAGCATGTCAATCACCGTCGCGTTGGCCTGCGTGCCGCCTACCAGGAAAAATACATCGGCATCGGGTGCCTGACAGGCCTCACGAATGAGCTGCTTGGCACGCTCGGTGTGCGCATCGGTACCGTAGCCAGGCTGCGGCTCCATATTGGTGTCGACGAGCGCCTGCAGCACCGCCGGATGTGCGCCGTGGGAATAGTCGTTGTTAAACGCGAGCATGATAATCCTCTCTAGCCGGGCACGAGCCCGATGATTCAGATGGGGCTATTGTACGCCGCCCGGATAGGCAATGCGCGCGGCAAGACACTCGAGCGCCAGCACCAGGGCAAAGCCGCAGCTCACGTCACTCAAAAAGTGCGCGCCGATCACGATGCGACCAAAGGCGACGAGCGCCGCAACCACAGCGGCGACCCAAAAGACCACGCGGCGGCGCGACGGCTTTTCCTTAAAGGTCGCCGCGGGAAGCCCGGCGAGCATAAGGCCGATCGCCGCGTGCGCGGTGTGCCCGCTTGCAAACGACTTGAAGCCGTCCTTGATCACGCCGGCGGCAATAAAGGCCCACTTGTCGGGGTTACCGATCACCCACCACGGCTGAAAATCGAGCCCCTGCGTCACCTCGATCACGCGCATGCGCGGGCGCGACCACAGCGGCTTGACGATTACGTTGAGGATAATGGCCTGAACGACCCACACGGCAAGTACCATCAACGCCCAGCGCGTAAGCTCGTCGGGCTCGGTCGTGCGCGTGAGGCGATAGGCGATGAGGTTGGCGACGATGACCAGCACAAACGTCAGCACCAACTGAAACGCGATGAGTTTGCCGCCAACCTTCAGAGACGAAACGATCTCATAGCCGGCCAGGCCAATGTTGACGAGGATGCCGAGCACGGCGAGCCATTTGCTCCCCCTGGAGTCGGGACGCACCGCGCGCACGAGCATGACGCCTGCGACGCTTGCCGTCAGCTCGAACGGCAGCTCGCCGGCGGCCTCGATAAAGCGACCGTACATGCTGCCGATGTTGAACAGCGCGCTCGAGATCTGATAATCGAAGAAGCTGCCCACGCCCAGACAAAGGCACAGGACAACCGCGATAATGGCGACATCTTTCTTATAGATGTACCCGAACATGCTTTCCTTTCGATGGAGCCAGAGTGCCCAAATGGGGTGTTTGCAGCGTCGACTCGCTAGTCATCATCACTAGCGCCCAGCTGTTGCAGCAGCATGAGCGCCGCGGCCACCGGGCCGGTGCCGTCGTTGGCGTCGAGACCGCGACCCAGGCCGCTGCCCGCACCGGCGCCTGCCTTGTAGGGTACCGACAGCTTGCGGCTCTTGGGGAAGTTCACCGCGCCATAGCGGGTCTTAAGCTCAAAAGCCACCTTCTTGGGCACGTCGACGCCCAAAAACGTGATGCGACCGCCACTGAGCGTGACGCTCTCGAGCCCCAGGCGCTCGCCGCGAATGCGGATTCGTGCGCGATTGAACAGGTTGAGTCCCGCCAGCGGCAGCTCGCCATGCGCAGCCTCGGTCTCCTCCTGCACCTCATCGATGCTCTCCAGGTCCTCGGCCGCTGCAAGCTTACGGTACACGAGCACGCGCTGATCCACCGCCGGCAGGTACTCCTCGGACAAGAAGTAGTCGGCCGGCAGGTTAATACCCACGCTCGCCGCCTCCACGCCGGCATCGTCATCGCCGCGCGCCTCGGCCACGGCCTGTCCCAGCATCTGCGTAAACAGGTCAAAGCCCACGCTCGACAGGTTGCCGTGCTGCTCGGCGCCCATAAGCGAGCCGGCACCACGGATCTCCAGGTCGCGCATGGCGATGCGCATGCCGCTGCCCAGATCCTGAAACTCGGAAAGTGCGGTCAGGCGCGCCGTCGCCTCCTCGGTGAGAGGCAGCTCGCCCGGGAACATAAAGTACGCGTAGGCCTGCGTGGCAGAGCGACCCACACGGCCCTTGAGCTGGTAAAGCTGCGCCAGACCCAGACGCTGCGAATCCTCGATGATCAGCGTGTTGGCGGTCGCGTTGTCGATGCCGCTCTCCACGATGGTCGTGGCGATGAGCACGTCGATCTTTTTGGTCGCAAACTCGATCATCACGTCCTCGACCTCGCGCGGGCTCATCTTGCCGTGCGCCACGCCCACGCGCGCCTCGGGCGCGGCCTCGTGCACGCGCGCCACGGCGTCGTCGATGGTCTTGACGCGGTTGGACACGTAGTACACCTGGCCGCCGCGACCCACCTCCAGGCGAATCGCCGCGCTCACCACGTCGGGATCGTACTCTCCCACGTGCACGATCACGGGGCGGCGCCCGGTCGGCGGCGTGGTGATCAGGCTCATGTCGCGCACGCCGCTCGTGGCCATCTGCATGGTTCGCGGAATCGGCGTTGCCGAAAGCGTGAGCACGTCAATCTGCTCGCGCAGGTTCTTGAGCTGCTCCTTGTGCTGCACACCAAAGCGCTGCTCTTCGTCGATGATCACCATGCCCAGGTTCTTGGGGTTCACGTCGGCAGAAAGCAAGCGGTGCGTGCCGATGAGCACATCAATCGTGCCCTCGGCAAACGCCTTGAGCGCGCGCTTTTGCTGCGCCGGCGTACGGAAGCGGCTGAGCACTTCAACCTCGAGGCCAAACGGGGCAAAGCGCTCAAAGAACGTCTCGTAGTGCTGCTGGGCCAGAATGGTCGTGGGACAGAGCACCATGACCTGACGGCCGGAGTCCACACACTTAAACGCCGCACGCAGGGCGACCTCGGTCTTGCCAAAGCCCACGTCGCCGCACAGCAGGCGGTCCATGGGCTTGGGTGCCTCCATGTCGGCCTTAATATCGGCGATGGCCTCCAGCTGGTCGCGCGTCTCGTCGTAAGGGAAGCTCTTCTCCATCTCAATCTGCTCGGGCGTATCGGGCGGACAGGCGATACCGGTAATCGACGAGCGGCGCGTATACAGGTCGACCAGGTCAAACGCCAGCTTTTTGGCGTTCTTGCGCGCCTTGTTGGTGGCACGCGTCCAGTCGGCGGTATTGAGCCTGGTCAGGCGCGGCTTGTCGCCGTCGGGGCCAACATAGCGCGTGATGCGGTCGACCTGCTCGAGCGGCACGTAGAGCTTGTCGCCGTCGGCATATTCCAGCAAAAAGTAGTCGCGTTCCTTGCCGCCCACTTCCTGGCGCGCGATCTCGCTAAAGAGCGCGATGCCGTGGGTAGCGTGCACCACATAGTCGCCCGGCTTAAACGGGAAGGTGATCTGCGTAATGTCAACCTTGCGGCGGCTGCGCGCGCGGTTGGCATCCATGCGGGCGTTGAGGTCGGCGATCGAGAACACGGCCAGGTTGGCATCGGGCACCACCACGCCCTGCGGCAGAGCGGCATCGACAAAGGTTACGCGTCCGCGCGAGATGGTGGGCACGGCGGCACCGGCGGCAGCCTGGGCGGCACCCGCCTCGAGTGAGCGGGCGTTGAGCGTATCTGCCTTGCGCTCGCGAATGGAAGCATGGGCCTCCTGGCGGGCGGCACGATCGGCAGAATCCGCCGTTGCCACGCGTACGCGCTCGCCGATAGCGCCGACATTTTCGGGCGCCGCGGTCAGCGACTCCTCAAAGGTAATGCCCTCGTCGCCAAAGGTGAGCTCCATCGACTCGCGCGCACCGCGGTCGGGAATGGCAAACACGCAGGCATAGCGCTTGCCCACGACTTCCTGAATGCGCGTCATAAAGCGATTGTCCGAGCCTGCGATGGCCGGCTGCTCAATCTTGAGCTCGGCCGTCACCGCACCACCGGCACGGATGAGGCTCACATAGTTCAGGCGCTGCTGAGCACCAAAATCGAGCTGTTGAGCGCGCACGTACAGACCGTCCAGGCGGTCAATCCCCGCCTCGCCGGCACGAGCCTCGATATCCTCGTAGGCGCGCAGGCAGTCGTCGAACAGCGAGCGCGGCTCGGACAGGACCACGAGCGCCTTGCCGCTCACGTGCGCCAACGGGCTCACGGTCTGGCCGTACATCACCGGCAAAAAGCGGTCGAGCTCGGGCGTGACGATGCGCGCATCCACCATCTCGAGCAGCGCTGCTAGCTTGCTATCGTCCTGGCTGGCGCGGTAGAGCGCCACGTGCATGTTGTGGACGGCATCGTCGGTAAGCGCCAGCTCACGGCAGGGGAAGATCTCGATGCTGTCCTCGTTGCCGATGGTTTGGCCCGTGGAGCTCACCATGCGGCGGATGCGGTCAATCTCGTCGCCAAAGAACTCGATGCGCACGGGCGCCTTTTCCTGTGCGGGGAACACCTCGACGGTGTCGCCGTGCACGCGGAACAGACCGGGCGCGTCGGCGGCGCCGGCATTGGTGTAGCCCATGCCCACCAGGCGCTGCGGCACCTCGTCAAAAGGAATCTCCTCGCCCACCGCAAAAGTGGTGGACTCCCAATAGCGACTCTCGACCGGCGGTACGCAGCGCAGCAGCGCACGGGCCGAAGCGACCATGATGCAGTTGTCCCCGCGCACGATGCGCCCCAGGGCCTCGCAGCGCTGCGCCACCACGGCGTCGTCGGGCGCCTGCTCGCGCCACGGATAGTCCTTGCGCTCGGGAAAACGGCACACATGCGCCAAGCCCACGTAGGCGGCAAGGCTGCGCGCGGCGCGATCGGCCGCGTCCTCGCCGCTCACAATGTAGACCGTGGGGCGCGGACGGCGCGCAAACTGGGCGGCCGCCATGAGCGTACGGCCCGACTGCGACACGGCCAGCGTCACGTCCTCGCCGGCATCGAGTCCGGCCTCGACGGTCTGCAAGGCCTCGGCAGTGTAGAGCTGCGCGGCTATACGGTGAATGAGCATGCTGTTCCTCCGGCATTGCAACGCCAAAAGCCCGCCGGGGCAAGCTCAGCGGGTCGTACGTCAAATACATTGTCTGTCATGGTAGCGCATGGAGAGGACTCCGGCTCAAGGGCAAACCCAGCCCCGCAAAAAACGCCAGACGAAGATGCGTTCCGCCCTATCCCGCTACGCGCACGCTGGGGCACAAATCCGCCAGCGGACACTCGTCACACTTGGGTTTGCGGGCGTCGCAGATCTCGCGACCGAAGGTGATCCACTGATGGTTGACCGACTCCCAATACTCGTGCGGCAAAATCTTGAGCAGATCCTGCTCGGTCTTGAGCGGCTCCTTTGCATGCGTCTTGGGACTCAGCATCAGGCGGTGCGCAATGCGGTTGACGTGCGTGTCCACCGCAATGCCCTCCACGATGCCATACCCCACGTTGAGCACGATGTTCGCCGTCTTGCGTCCCACGCCCGGCAGCTTCACGAGTTCCTTCATGTCGGCCGGCACCTCGCCGCCATAGTCGGCGACGATCATCTGCGCGGCCTCGACGGCATGCTTGGCTTTGCTCTTGTAGAAGCCGAGCGACTTGATGGTGTCTGCCACGTCAGCCACGCTCGCCCCGGCCATGGCCTCGGGCGTGGGCCACTGGGCAAACAGCCGCGGCGTCACCTTGTTGACCTGCGCATCGGTCGTTTGCGCCGAGAGCAGCACCGCGATCAGCAGGCGGAAGGGATTCTCGTGGTCCAAAAAGCACTCGACCGGGCCATAGCGACGGTTGAGGCGCTCACACACCTCGATGGCGCGCTCGCGCTTGGCGGCATTGGTCTCGCGTGGCATAACGACTCCTCGGTTCAACGGCACAATAAACTTATGGGCACAATTGTCCCACGTCCGAGACGCTTACGCCTCCAAGAATGCGCCGGTCTGACGGCTCCACAGGCTCGCGTACTCGCCACCCGCCTCGACGAGCTGCGCATGCGTGCCGTCCTCGACGATCTCGCCGTCGGCCAGCACCACAATGCGGTCGAGCGCCGCCACGGTGGACAGGCGGTGCGCCACCACAATGGAGGTACGTCCACGCATCAGGTTTTCGAGCGCCTCCTGCACCAGCGCCTCGGACTCGCTGTCGAGGGCAGAGGTCGCCTCGTCGAGCACCAGAATCGGCGCGTCGGTTAGGATGGCGCGGGCGATAGCCACGCGCTGACGCTGGCCGCCCGAGAGCTTGACGCCGCGTTCGCCCACCATGGTGTCAAAGCCACGGGGCAGGCGGTCGATAAACTCGGTCGCATTAGCCAAGCGAGCCGCCTCGCGGATCTGCTCATCAGTGGCGTTGGGACGACCGTAGGCAATGTTTTCGCGAATGGAGCGGTGGAACAGCAGCGCCTCCTGCGGCACGTAGGCAACCTGACGGCGCAGGCTCTGCTGCGTGCAGCGCGAGACATCCTGACCGTCCACGAGCACGCGGCCGCCCTGAACATCGTCCAGGCGCAGCAGCAGCTTGGTGAGCGTCGTCTTACCCGAGCCCGATTTGCCCACCAGGCCCACGCGCTGGCCCGCCGCCACATGAAGCGTCAGGTCATCGAACACGTTCTCGCCCGCCACAGCGTCACGGTACGCAAAGCTCAGGTGCTCAAAATCAATCGCGCCCTCGGTCACTTTGAGCTCAGGGGCGTCCGGGTCGTCTGCCACCAAACGTGGCTCGTCCAGCACGCGCGTCATCTCGGCCGCATCGCCCAAAGCGCGGTTGATGCGCTGCATCATGGAGCTTACGTAGTTCAGGCGCATGGTGAGGTTATAGGTGTAGGTAAAAATCATGACGAGCGAGCCGGCCGAGATGCCAAACCACGCGTTGCCGCCCGCCACGAACACACTCACCACGGCCATGGTGATGACGATAAGGCCCGAGGTCGTAAAGTTGCGCTGCATCATGGCGTGCATCGAGACCGTCTCGGCGTCGCGCGCGGCACGATCGGCGGCGTCGAACAGATCGCGTTCAAAGTCCTCGCGCCCGCAGGTCTTGACGGCCAAGATGTTCGTGACCGCGTCGGAGAGCACGCCCGAGAGCTTGTTCTGCGCGGCGGACGTCGCGGCCGAAAGCGGCATGATGCGCTTGTACATAAGCCAGACAAACGCGATGTAGACGACCATGATGCACACCAGGATCACGGTAAACGTCGGCACCACCGGGGCGAGTGCGGCCACGGTGCAGATGACCGAGGTGATGGTGGGGATGAGCGAATACACCGTCACGTCGACCAGACCCGTGTAGCCGCTCATAAAACGGCTTGTCTGGCTCACAAGCGATCCGCCAAAACGGCTGGTATGGAATGTCATGGATTGGTTGGAGAGCGTGTCGAAGCATAGACGCGCCAGGTGATAGTTGCCCGCAATCTCGAGCTTGTAGACGGTGTAGTCCTGCAGCTTGGAGAGGATCTGACCCACCAGGTTAACGAGTACGAGCGCCAGGATATAGGGGCCGAAGACCTCAAACACCTGGTCGCCCACCACGGGAGCGGCTTGAACGCGGTCGACAATGAGGGCCATCACATAGGTATTGGCAAACGTCAGCAAAAAGATGTAGCCCGCCGACGAGAGCACCGAGAGAAAGACAATCAGCGGCTGCGTGCGCGTGACGTCCCAAAAACGCTGCAGCGTGCGACGCACGGTGGAGCGGCTGAGCGGGCTGGTGCTTCTCTGGGACATGAGCTTCCTTTCGCGTCTGATAGGGCGAAACGCCATTGTTGCACACTAAAGCGCACTTCAGGCAAGCGCGATGCGAAAAGCAGCGGGGCACCCGCGTTTGCGCCGGTACCCCACCGTCTTGTTGCAATTAGTCCTCGTCTTTTTGGTCTGCGAGCAGCTCCGCGGACGTAAGCCCCAAAATCCCGTCGGCCTCCTCGGCATCTTCCAGCGCGTCAATGTCCTTGAGCTTGCGCTCCATGACGTTGGTGCGCGTGGTGATGATGCCCTCGACCGTTTTGCCCGCGGTCTCGATCTGCTGCTGGGCGCGGCGAAGCGCCTTTTGATAGCGCGGCAGCTCGGCCTTGACAGCGGAGAGCACGCGCAGCACGTCATCGGTGCGTTTTTGCAGCTTAAACGTTTGGTAACTCATCTGCAGGCTGTTGAGAATGGCCGCCATGGTGCTAGGGCCGGCAACGTTGACGTGATAGTCGCGGCCCAGGGTCTCGATAAGCCCGGAGCGGCTGACGACCTCGGCGTACAGTCCTTCAAACGGCACGAACATGATGCCAAAGTTGGTCGTTGCCGGCACACTCAGGTACTTTTCGCAGATGTCCTTGGCCTCGCGCTTAACCATGGTGTCGAGCGTCTTACGCGCTGCGGCGACGGCCTCAGCGTCACCCGACTCCTGGGCGTCGAGCAGATGCTCGTACGCGTCGCCCGGAAACTTGGAGTCAATCGGCAGCAGCACGGGGTCGCCCTCGTCCACCGGCAGCTTAACGGCAAACTCAACGCGCTCCGAGGCGCCGGGCTTGGTGGCGACGTTTTCCAGATACTGATCGGGCGTGAGGATGTCCGCCAGGATCGCACCCAGCTGTACCTCGCCCAAAATGCCACGCGCCTTCACATTGCCCAGCACACGCTTAAGATCACCCACGCCGGTGGCGATGGATTGCATGTCGCCCAACCCCTTGTACACGGCCTCGAGCTGGTCGCTCACTTGCTTAAACGATGCCGACAGACGGTCGTTGAGCGTGCGAGAGAGCTTCTCGTCCACCGTCGCACGCATTTGATCGAGCTGCACGTTGTTGTCTTTGCGGATGGCGCCCAGCTGAGCATCGACCGTCTCGCGCACCTTGTCCAGGCGGTGCTCGATGCCCTCGCGGTTGGCGCCAAGCTGTTGGGCCGTCTCGCGGCGCAGGTCATCCATCCGGTCACCAGCTTGCGAGAACTCACGCGCGATAGTCAGGTAGCGCTGCTGCTCCACGGCGGCGTCGGTCGTCTGCTGCTGCGCGATGGCATTGGCCGTGCGGCGAGTTTCGGCCAGCGCGACGTTCAGGGCATCGAGCGCGTTGTTGGCCTGCTCGAGTGCTGCCAGCGTTTCCGCGCCACTGTCGCCACGCTCCCGCAACGCGGCACGAAGGCCCTTGAGCTGCAGGGCACAGGCCGCAGCGACCCCCACCGCCACCAAAGCAATCACAATAAGTGCAATATCAATTGCAGACATAAACTCCGCCCAACAAACCCAATCGAGCACCAATCAAAACCGCGATCAATCTTACCTCGCCACACACAGCGGGCGCTCGGCCCCTTCTTGAGCGCCCCTCTCCTCCGCATATTCCATAATGCGGCGCGCTGTCTTCCTGCTCACCTTTGAGTCATCACCGGCTAAGTATGCGTACACATTGCCCTTATTAAGGTGCAAATCACGGCAGATGCCATAGCGCGTTACGCCCGATTCCTCTAGTGCTTTCAGCGTTCTTTTTCTCATCAGGGCATTAACCCTTCTGTCGGCCACTGGCTTTTCTTTCATCCCCCTATACGCACGCCATACGTTGGCGTAACGATTGGGGAGTTTGTCCCCAGCGCATAGAGATGCCAGACTACCCGCTTGGCCGTACAGGGAAAAAACGTCTCGGTAACCCTCTTCCATCCACGAGTCCTCGGATAAGCTCAGAACGTATTCAGCTTTGCCCTGCGCCAAAGCGAGCAAAAACAGAGGTTCCGCCACGCGCGGCGCATCCGTCGTTGCCTGCTTAACCAGCTTTCTAAAATTCAGCGACTGCTGCCCGGACAGCTCTCGGCAATAGCCTTTCAAGAACCCCTCAAAAGTCAGATTCAACCGAGCACCTCCTTTTTGTATTGCCTGTATGCACAGACCATCTCTTGATAACTCCGCTCCGAAGGCGACGACGCCAGCGCCTCTCCCTCGTCGAATATAAGCCGTTCGAGCAACCCCCAATCAAGTCGGTCGACGAATGCCTGACTATGAAGATCGATGATGTCGTTCGGACGACAGGCATAGAGCTTCATTACCGCCAGGTCCTCCAAGGATGGCGTAAAGTACCTGATAAAACGCGCCCCAATATCCAAGGGAATCAAACGGTCTTCGTAATTGAATGGCATCTGATTACAATATGCCACCGCCATACCATTCACCTCGGGGTATCGAGCTATGATCTCACGGAGACACCTGTCTGCCTCAAACACATCAATGTCATGTGTAACCGACCGATTCGTCACATCGTTTAGCATGAAGGCGCTTCCTCCCACCAATACAACGCTCGGCCTATCGTCTCTTGGACCTATTTCCAGCTCCGCCTCTTCGTCAATGCCCAAAAGAGTCTGCTCTAAATCCTGCTTATACATAGCAAATCCTATTATTATTCATCATCAATAATACTATTCAGTCGCATGACAGGACCCGCAAGATGCAAGGATTCCACTTGTGGCGATAATCCTTGCATCCAAGAAGACCCAATGGTGGCGAACGTCAGCCTTCCCAACCGACCTGGATGGTTGTTATGACGTCACCTAGGCGCTGGCCCAGAGCCGCTAGATGTTGGAGCACCTCGTTGGGCGATGCACCGTTGAGGATGCACGTGAGGGCATACGACGCCAGAAAGATGGCCGCAAGCCCCAACGGGACGAGCACGATCATCGCCAATGTGCGCAGGCGCTGGCCCAAACGGCGGCGGCGCGCGCGGCGTTTGTCGAACGCGAGCTCCTGCGCATATGAATCTTGCTGTACGGAATAGGCCTCTGGCGCCGATTCACACCCGGGCACAGCTGCAGGTACAGCAGCGGGCACGACATTTTGCACGGGCGCCTGGTTGGCAACCCCTTGCATTTGCATCTCCATGAGTCGTTGCTGCTGACGCAGCATGCGCTCAGCTTGTTGCTGCGGAGTCTCAAGAAACAGATCCATGTTGGCCTCCAAAATCGGGGCATTCGACGCTTACGACCAGCATCCCGCACCGCCATGACCGCGACAACGCAATCGCCGGCAATAGCCACAAAGTTTCTTTTGCTCAAAAGCTGTCGAAAAGCTCAACAACTCCCCTACCAGCACTTTCTCTGAGCTTTTTTCGCCAACAATCTTTTGGCCTTCCGCCCTTACGCCAACTGACCAAAATCTAACCAATAGCTTGACGAAAATTGTGAAGACAGGGACCACACACAAAAAGTGCCGCCCCAAAGGGGCGGCACACAAACTTATTATCAGCTTTTCTGTAACGAGCATGCGACGACTCAACGCCGGAGCGCAGGGCGGGGAAACCTTTGCCTCGCGCGACCCTGCGAAGCCGTGAGCGAGAGGCAAAGGTTTCCCCGCCCTGCGCTCCGTGGTCGGTGAGGACAGACTACATGCCTGCGAGACCTCGGGCGGCGGTGGCGCACATAAATGCCAAGACGAGAATCACGAGCGACCCGGCGATGTCTGCCAGCACGCCCATTGCACGGCGTTCAAACAACCAGCTCTCAAAGTGTGGGGCGACGTTGCGCCAAACACGCCACAGCAAGATGCCCATACCGATGACGCCCGGGATATTGAGCAGTAGGATCTCGGAACACAAAAGACCGATCAAGTTGCCGGCGGCAAAGCCTGCATTACCCTCGCAGTATTTGCGGTAGACCATATACAGCATGTACGCCACAAACGGCTGCAAGCACGCAGAAATAAACGTGACCACCATCGAGGGCTCCTGCGAAAAGACCTCGGTGAGTTTATCGACACTTGTGGCGTCCTTCGAAGCCAAGAACAAACCGATAACCACAAGGGGTACCACGCCCAAAACTACCTCGACCAGAGTAAACAACTTGGCAGTCAAATCCTCACTAGCCGAATTCAAATGAGGCGCCCACTCGGGATGAGCATGCGCGCCGACCTTCTTGTCCTTCTCGGCACGATCGGCCTTTTTGCCCTCGGCAACCCGACGACCAGGATCCTTGCGAGTTCCCACAGCAGCAACCCGAGCCCGAGACTTCTTACCCATAACCAACACCTCACAAGAGGAAACGAATAGCCAACGCTACCCAGTGTACCCTCTAAGCAACGTCACCGCCCCAACCGGCCCCCACAAAAACGTGCCGCCCCATAAGGGGCGGCACACAAACTTCTTATCAGCTTTTCTGTAACGAGCACGCGATGACCCAACGCCGGAGCGCAGGGCGGGAGGCCGGATTGCCTTCCCTCAACGCGACCCTGCGGAGCCGTGAGCGAGAGGGAAAGGTATTTCCCCGCCCCGCGCTCCGCAGCAGCCAGCGCCAAGCGC
>ERZ773229.838-NODE-838-length-24129-cov-10.578300_pt1 | contig 24129 bp, 18 predicted proteins | sample MGYA00580992_ERZ773229 | MGnify/ENA primary metagenome ERZ773229 (study PRJEB29015, sample SAMEA2737795) | human gut metagenome | biome: human gut; feature: human-associated habitat; material: faeces | place: China | collected 2012 ... | reverse complement strand
GATGGTCGAAGTTGTCGGTGAGGGCCTGCGCGTCGGCGATCATGAAGAACAGCTTCTCGAAGCGGCCACTGTTCTGGAGCACGACGCGGTTGCGCAGGGAGCCCACATAGTGGCCTACGTGGAGGCGTCCGGTAGGACGGTCGCCGGTGAGGATGATCTTGCCCATACTTTCAATTCCTTTCTATATGTCAGATATTTCCTGTTGGTAAAACAAAAAACGTCCTGTCCCATGGAATTCCATGGGACAGGACGTACAATACGTTCCTGCGGTACCACCCAAATTGGCAAAGCGCCCGCTCTGCACGCACGATCATGCGCTCCGCCGGGATAACGGCCGCGGCTGCCGTCGGGTATTACTCACCTGTTCAGGCTTTCTCCCCGCCCTCGTAAGGCCATTCGCCGTACATTTCGCTGCCGCGCTCCCACCAATGCGCCGCTCTCTGAAAGGTTCCTGTACGGGTACTTCTCTTACTCAACGGTTTGGAATATGACGCCATTGTAGCACCTTTTCCGCAGATGTCAAGAGATTTTTTCACAGCGCCCGTAAAAATTCCGGCTTCAGGTCCCGCCGCCCCTCCAGCGCGGCCCGGATCTGGGCCAGCAGGGCCTCGCGGTCGCCGTTGAGAGTGCCCTTCAGCGTCAGGTAGTTGCTGGCATGGTTGGCGCGGAACACGGTTCCCTCGCTGTCCACGTGCTGCAAAAACAGCTCCGTCTCCTTCAGCACCTCCAGCGGGCCCAGCACCGTAAAGCTGCCGTCCTTGACCCAGCCCTCCAGCGGCGTGCCGTGGGGCACCATCAGCGTCAGCAGCCCCAGATAGTCGGGCTTCATCTCGCTGACGGCTCTGGCGGTGTCCAGCGCATGCTGCTGCCACAGCTCCACACTGCCAAGGCCGGAGATGGCCGTCACGGACAGCGTCAGACCGCAGCGTTTGGCCTTCTGCCCCGCCGCCACGATGTCTGCGGCGGTGTGGCCCTTGCGCATCCGCTCCAGTACCGCGTCGCAGCCGGACTCCAGCCCCATGTATACCATTTTCAGTCCCTTCTGCCGCAGCAGGCGCAGGTCGTCCTCGCTCTTCACCTGCAAGCTGGCCGGGGAGGCGTAGCACGTGACCCGCTCACACTCGGGGAACAGGCCGTACACCAGCCCCAGTATCTCCACCAGGTCCTCCGTGCGGCGCATCAGGGCGTCGCCATCGGCCAGAAAGACCCGTTCCACCCGGTGGTAGACGCGGCGGGCCAGCTCGAAATCCTCCCGTATCTCCTGCATGGGACGCATGGAAAAATGCTTGTCGTCGTACATTTCACAGAAGGCGCAGCGGTTGTGGCTGCACCCGTAGGTCACCTGCACGATGAGGCTGTACGCCTCGCTGGGCGGCCGGTAGACCTTGCCTTTGTAGCGCATGGGATCACTCTCCTTCCGCCCTATTATGCCACGGTTTCCATCGTTTGAAAAGAGGCATCTTTCCGCATCCGGCGGCATAGGGTGGGACATCTCAACAAACGAGGTGTTCGATATGGAACTGAACTACAACCGCGTCCATCTATGCGGGCAGGCGGAGGACGTGCCCGCTCTGTCCCACGTCAACCACGGCTGCGCCTTCTACAGGTTTACGCTGGCGGTGATGCGCCTGTCAGGGCAGGCAGACCGCCTGCCGGTCATCGTGCCCCAGACGCTGCTCCATGCTGTACCGGTGGCGGCTGGGACCACCGTTACCGTCATCGGTCAGCTGCGGTCCTTCAACAACAAAAGCGGCCAGGGCAGCCGGCTGGTGATCTCCGTGTTCGCCCACCAGCTGGCTCTGGGCGGCGAGAGCCCCTTCAACCAGATCCAGCTGTCCGGCATATTGTGCAGGACACCCACGCTGCGGCGGACGCCGCTGGGCCGCGAGATCTGTGACATCATCCTGGCGGTGAACCGCCGGTACGGACGGGCGGACTACCTGCCGTGCATCGCCTGGGGCGCGGTGGCGGCTCAGGCGGCGGACATGCGCACCGGCCAGCGCCTCACCGTGGAGGGCCGCGTCCAGAGCCGTGTCTACACCAAAAATGACAACGGCGTCCTGACGGACCGCACGGCTTATGAGGTGTCCATCATGCGTCCTGCGGAGATCGAGGAATTTCTTGTACATATTCCCCGTTGAAAACGGGAATCACCAGTGTTATGATAGATTTAACGTCAGATTTTACAAGAGATTTTACGAAAGAGAGATAGATCCTCATGCAGCATCACCTGCACTTCCCTTTTCATCACCACAAGCCCCATGCCGCCCGGTACGACGTGGACATGACCCAGGGCAGCACCACGGGACACCTGATCCGTTTCGCCCTGCCGCTGCTGGCAGGCAACCTGTTCCAGCAGCTTTACAACATGGTGGACACCTGGGTGGTGGGCAATTTCGTCAGCAATGAGGCGTTCTCCGCCGTGGGCACCGTGGGGCCCATTATCAACACCCTCATCGGCTTCTTTCTGGGAATGTCCAGCGGCGCCGGCGTGGTCATCAGCCAGTATTACGGTGCGCACCGGCCGGAAAAGGTACATCAGGCGGTACACACCGCCATTCTCCTGACGCTGCTGCTGGGCGTGGTTTTCACCGGCGCGGGCATTGCCATGACGCCGCTGATGCTGGATCTGATGAAGACCCCCGCAGAGGTGGCGCCGGACCAGACCACGTACCTGACCATCTATTTCGCGGGCATCATGGGCCTGCTGCTGTACAACATGGGCTCCGGCATCCTGCAGGCCGCCGGCGACTCCCGCCGCCCCTTCTACTTTCTGGTAGTGTCCGCCGTGGTGAACACGGCGCTGGACCTGCTGTTTGTGCTGCAATTCGGCATGGGCGTGGAGGGCGTGGCCTACGCCACCATCATTGCTCAGGCGGTATCCGCCATACTGACCATGATCGTGCTGGTGCGCTACGACGGCAGCATCCGGCTGGAGCTGCGGAAGCTGCGGTTCCACTGGGACATGCTGAAAAAGATCGTGTCGGTGGGCATCCCCGCCGCGCTGCAGATGGCCATCACCGCCTTCTCCAACGTATTCGTGCAGGGCTACATCAACCACTTCGGCGCGGACTGCATGTCCGGCTGGACGGCCTACACCAAGATCGACCAGCTGGTGATCCTGCCGGTGCAGTCTCTGTCCATGGCCTCCACCACCTTTGTAGGCCAGAATCTGGGGGTGGGCAACGTGGCGCGTGCCAAGGGCGGCGTGCGCCGTGCGCTGCTGCTGTCCTTCGCCGTCACCGCTGTGCTGCTGGTGCCGGTGCTGCTGCTGGCACCGGGCCTCACCTCCTTCTTCAACAGTAAGGCCGAGGTGGTGTCCTACGGCGCGCTGCTGCTGCGGCTGCTGTCGCCGTTCTATTTCTTCTTCTGCATCAACCAGGTCTACTCCGGCGCACTGCGGGGCGCGGGCAACAGCCGTATGCCCATGTTCATCATGCTGGGCTCCTTCGTGGTATTCCGCCAGATCTACCTGTATGTCATGGCCAACTACATTTCCAACGAGATCGTGCCCATCGCTCTGAGCTACCCCGCCGGATGGTTCGTATGCAGCGCCGTCACCCTGCTGTATTACACCCACTGCAAGTTCGACCACTATCGCCTGGTGGAGGATGTGTAAATGGACAAGTGTGAATCCTGCGTGTTCTACCTCTATGACGAGGAATACGACGACTACGTGTGCGACATGGACCTGGACGAGGACGAGATGGCCCGCTTCCTGGCGTCGGACACCGGCAGTTGCCCCTTCTGGCGGCCCGGGGACGACTATCTCACCGCACGGAAGCAGTAACATACAGCAAAAGAGGGGAGACAGCACATCCGCTGTCTCCCCCTCTTTCATCTGTACCGCACGCAGGCCCTCCCGCGGGATGCAGCGCCTTGTGTGCGGCGTCCCGCGTCAAAGCGGCGCCCGGCGCGGCACATCCCTGCAAAACGCAAGAGACGCGGCCAAAGGCCGCGTCTCTTTTCTTCCCCCATGGGCAAGACTCCGCTCGTTATACCCCCCAACAGGCGGAGCAGCAGAAAAAGCGTTACTTACCGGACTTCTTCCGGCGGCGCAGGCCCGCAGCACCGCTGAGGCTCAGCAAAGCCGCGGCCGCATAGGCGGCGATACCGGCGTCGAAGGTCTTGGGCGACTGGGCCGCGCCGTCGGCGCCGTTATTGGCGCCGTTATTGGTGCCGTTGCCCTTGTGGTTGTGCCACTTATCGTCCGGCGCAGGTACAGGCGGCTTGACGGGATCGTCCGGTGTAGGCACAGGCGGCTTGGGGCCGTCATCGTCGTCGCTCTTAACGTCCTTCCACAGCGGCGTCACGCTGACGTCGTGCTCCACCACGTAGGTGGTGCCGGCCTCGTAGGCCACGCCGTCGATGATCCACTTGTCGAACGTCTTCTTGTCGGGAGCCCGGAAGCCCATGCTGTCCCAGTCGGAGCGCAGGGTGTAGTTCTTACCGCCCTCGGCACGATCCATGGCCAGAGTGCCGCCCACCTCGGTATCGTAGCTGACGGAGTAGTACACCGTCACGGTACCCTCGGCCTCGGTCTCGATAGTACCGGCATAACCCTTCGCCGTGATGCGCACGGAGATGGTCTTGCCGATGTCCTCGCCGGTCAGTTCGTAGGCAGCCTCATCGGCGCCCTCGATGGGCTGGCCGTTCCGCAGCCACTGGTAGCGCAGGTCAGCGTTGGGCATGCCGCTGGTCTCGGCAGTCAGGGTCTCGCCGCGCTCCAGCTTGCCGTTGATGGCCACCGTGCCGGTGATATCCGGCAGAGTGCGCTGGTAGCCGCAGGTATCGCAGGTGGTATCATCCGCATCGGTGTAGTCGTGCTCGGCCTTGTCCTTGGTATAGCCGCAGCCGTCCACCGTGCAGGTGTGCCAGTGATACGTGTCGTCGCTGTCCCAATCCTCGGTCCAGGCGTGAGGCTGCACCTCGTACTGGGCATAGTAGGTGACGTTGCCGGTCACAGTCTCGGCCACATCCTCCACCGCACCGTTGGGCGTGGTGCTCCAGCCCAGGAACACATAGCTGTTGTCCTCGTCCGTCTCCTTGTCCGCGCCGGGCGCCTGGATGGCGGTGCCGTAGTCCACAGTGCCATCGGTGCAGCTGCCGGTCAGGCTGCCGCCCTGGGCGTTCCAGGCCACCGTGTACTGGTTGACGGTACGGCTGAAGATGGCGGTAATGGTGGTGTCATCCGTCACGGTGTAGGTGCCGTTAGGCGTGCTCCACTTCTCGAAGGCGTAGGTGTACTGGGCGGTGTTGGCACTGGCCACCGCAGCCACCGTCACGCCCTTGACGGTAACGGTGCTGCCGCTGACGGTCAGATCCGCCCCCTCCGGCACGCGGCTGACCGCCTGCACGGGCGTCACCATGCCGTACTCGGCCTCGTTGGCCTCGAAGGACACGGTAAAGTAGTTCACGGTGCGGTCATGGCCGCAGGTCAGGCACTCTGTGCCCTCCAGGCCGTCATAGACGTGGGCCTCTCTGGTGGTCATATCCCACTCACCGCAGCCGTTCCGGCACTGCTTGACGTGATAATCGTTGTCGTAGTCCTTCCACTGGAAGTCGTGCTCCAGCTTCTGACCCACCTCGAAGATGGCCTCGCCGGCAGTGCCCTCACTGGAGACGCCGCAGGCGCAGGACTTGTAATAGAGCGCCGGAGACAGGCAGGTAGCGTCGGCCTTGCGGTACTGCTGGCTCTCCGCCTTCTGGTCGAAGGTATGCTGGTGGACAGGCACCGTCACCTTCAGAACCGCACCGGCCTTGTGGGTGTCAGTCTCCTTGAAGCGCACCTGATAGCTGCCGCTGTTCAGACCGGACAGTGTCCCGTCGGGGCAGGTGACGTAGTTCACACCATCAGCGCTGTACTCCATGGCGGAGGTCACGCCGGTGATGGTACCGTCGGTGCCGCCGATGGAGGAGGGCGCGGTACCCTCCAGACCGGCAGGTGCATCCTGCGCCGCCTTCTGAATGACCAGCGTATAGGTGGCGGAGGATTGCGCATAGTTATGGTTGCTGTCGTCCGACATCGCGGTGATGACCACGGTACCGGCCTTGCGGATGGTGACCTCGCCGGTGGCGGCGTCCACCGCCGCCACGGTGTCATCGCTGCCGCGATAGACCACGGGGCCCTTGGCGCCGCTGACAGTCTGGGTATAGCTGGTGCTGGCGGGATCGTAGGTCAGCTCCACCCTCGCCTCCGCGAAGGACAGCTCCTGGCCCATGGGTACGATCGTCAAATCGGCCAGCGCCAGCTCCGCCGCGGCGAAGTTGCTGCTGCCGGAGACACACAGCTTCACCGTGTAGGTACCGGCATTGGTGGGCTCTTCCACCGCGATGCCGTCGGCATTCGTGTAGACCACGGTCAGCGTGATATCCTGCGCGGGATAGCTGTCGCTCAGCTTTGCGGTCACTTTCTTGGCGTTTCCGTCATAGACCAGATCCTCGCTCCGGGGATAGGTCACAGCGAAGTCGCTGACCGCAGGGGTCTTCTCGCCGATGCTCCACACGATGGTCTTATCCTCGGTGGTGCCGTCGTCCCACTGATAGTTGGCGGTGTTCGTCAGCTTGGCCACGGCGGTGTACTCACCGGCGTTGACCGCCTTGAACTCGCCCTCCAGCGTGTAGCCCTCACCGGCGGCCACGCCGGTCTGGGTCTCGCCGTTGTAGATGAGGCCGGTGACGGCCGCGGGGGCCTTCACCTTCATGGGCTGGATCTTCCACTGGATGGTCTTGTCGGTCTCGGTGCCGTCGGGCCACACATACCCCTCGTTCAGGCGCAGGGTGATGGTGTACTCGCCCACGTCCGTGGCCTTTTCCTCACCGGACACGGTGTAGTAGGTGTCCGCGCCCTCGGGCACGGTGAGCACCGTCTGCTCCTCGCCGCTGTAGGTCAGGGTGGTCTCGGCGGCCACCACGGGCATCAGGTCTGCGGGCACCGCCTGCACCAGCAGGATGGTGTCGTGGGCCTCGTTCCACGCGAAGATGCTGCCGTTGTTGGTGGTGATCCTGGCCAGCACCTCCGGCGGCAGGGTCTCGTAGGTCACGCCGCTGAAGTAGTCCTTACCCTCGCGGCCCTCGATCTCCACCACCTGGATGTCCGCGTTCTCGGTCAGGCCGCTGACGGAGATCTTTGCCGAAGCGCCGTATTCCGTATCAACGAGCAGATACAGGTTTTCATCCGTGCCATCGGTCAGGGTGTTGCCGGTGATGCTGACACTGCCGCCCAGCGTAAGTGCTGTGCCGCTATGGTTGGGCGAAGCGTGCACGCCGCCGCCCTGCTCGCCGGCGGTGTTGCCGGTGATGCCGCCGTTGAGGAGCTTGGTCCATCTGTCCGTGTACCAGTCTCCCTCACTGTAGCTGTACAGACCGCCGCCGAATCTGGCTGCGCTGTTGTAGGCAATGGCGTCGCTGCGCAGGCTGTTCATGGTGAACTGGCCGAGGTTGGCCACACCGCCGCCTCCGGCGCTGCTCTTGCCGCTGACATCTTCAAGATCCGAATTAGGATAATAGTTGCCACCTTGCATCAAATTGCCCGTATTGGTGGACTTATTGTACTGGATGGCTGCATTTCCGTACAGGCCGAAGCTGCCGCTGCTGCGGGGCTCCACGGCCACACCCGCGCCATAGCTGGTGGTAAAGCCGGTGATGGTGCCGTTATACAGGTTGACGTACCCCCAGCTTACCTGCAGGCCGCGCTGGGCGGTCAGGGCGCTGTTGCCCCGCAGGCCGCCGGGCGTCGCTGCGCAGTCGGTCAGGTTGGCCGAGGCGCCGCTGCAGACGCGCAGCAGAGAGTTGCTGGTATTATTCTTGTCGCTGGTGACGGTATGGCCGTTGAAGCAGAGGTTCAGCGTCACGTCCTCGTTGTTGGCCTCCCACTTCTCCTCCAGCGTCACGTCCTTGCTCAGGTACCAGTTGCCGGTGCGGGGCAGCCAGTTGGTGGCTCTGACAGAACCGCCGGATGCGAACGTCGAGGAGCCGTAGTCATTCCAGGCGGCATAGTCCGTCCACTCCTTGAAGTCGATCTCGCCGCCGCACTCGCCGGAGTGGCCCGCCACGGAGATGTCATGGCTGGCGCTGTCCAGATTGCAGAGGGTATGCTTGTGGTAAATGGTCAGGTGGATATAGGTGGCGCCGCCGCTGTTGGCGCCCAGCTCCATCTGGCCGTCGTTGTCGTCGTCCAGCGTGAAGCAGGGTATATCGTTCACCATCGCACCGGTCTTATATTGGTTGCTCTTGCTATTGATGGTGATGACGTCTTTGCCGTTCGCCGGCTCCAGCACGGTCACACCGATCCGGCTGCCGGTGCTCAGCAGCGTTGTGCTGGTGCCATACTCTCTGTCCAGCACAATGCACTGGGTGGTAGCCAGGTTGTTGGCCGCACCGTTTACGGTGTTGCCGGTCACAGTGATCCTGGAACCTCTGGTGGGATACAGTGTGATCTTCTTGTCGCGGGTATCATAGACGCTGTCATCTTCTTTGCCTGCGTTATATATGCCGCCGCCCTGCGTACCGGCGGTGTTGCCGGTGATGCTGCCGCCGTACAGGGTCACGTAGGCAACATTGTCATAGACACCGCCGCCGTAGGTAGCCGCGGAGTTGCCGACGATGCTGCCGCCGTACATCTCGAAGCTGCCGTTCTTCTGGACCGCCACGCCGCCGCCGGCGCTATCGGAGTGGTTGCCGCTGATGGCGCCGCCGTACATCTTGAAGGTGGCGCTCTTCTGGACCGCCACGCCGCTGCCAAAACCCTTGATGGTGCCGGCGTACAGGTTAAACGTGCCGTAGGATTCCACCTTCACGCCCGCGCGCTTGCTGGCCGCCGTGCTGCCGCCGTTGATGACGCCGCTGCCCTGGCAGTCCACGATGTTCAGGGTGTGGCTTCTGGTCACGTAATAGGTATAGTCCGCGCCGTCCTTCACGGTGATGGTGTGGCCGTTCAGGCACAGCGTCACGTCCTCATTCAGAACGGTGCCGCTGCTGACGGTCACATCGTTCATCAGTCTCCACGCGCCCGCCGTGGTGGGCAGGCTGTCGGTGGAGGTCCATTTCTCATAGATAGCCTCGGTCTCATCGTTGCCGTTGGGGTCCTCTGTGCCGTCCGGCTTGTGGATATGGCCCGGGGACACCAGATACCGGCTGTTCTCCACCGTGTAGAAGTTGTTGCCGGTCTGGGTAACGCGGTCGGCGGACAGGCTGCCGATATCGATCTTGGCGCTGTCGCTGAGGCGTCTGATGATGCTGATGTTGGCGCTGTCGTTGGCGAACGCGATGCTGCTGGCGCTATTGTTGTTCCAGATCTGCGCGTTCTTGCCCAGCTTCAGTGCGCCGCCGTCGTCCACATAGATGGCACTGCCCTGACCGCCGGTGATCACGCTGTTGCCCATGATGTCGCCGCCGGTCATGGTGAACGTACCGCTGGTGCCCACATACACGCCGCCGCCGTACCGGACGCCCACGTTGCTGCCCACGCTGCTCGCGCGGCCGTTATTGCGGATGCTGCCGCCGTACATGTTGAAGGTGCCATTGTTCAGAACGCCGCCGCCGTGCTCCACAACGACGCCGACGCCGCTCTGGTCGCCGTTGCGGTAGATATGGCCCGCGTACATGTTGAACGTGCCGTTGTTGTACACACCGCCGCCGTCCGTGCCGACACAGCCGACGATGGCGCCCATATACAGGTTGAACGTGCCGTCATTGCGGACGCCGTTGCCCCGATACGTCTCGGCGTTGGCCGGCATCAGTGCGCTGGCGTTGTGGTACTCGCTCCATTCGCTGCTGCAGTCGGTCAGGCTGAACGTCACGCCGGAGTCCACCGTGATGATATCAAAGCTGCCGCCCGCGATGATGCTGTGGCCGTTGGTACACAGCACGGTGCCCTTCTTGGGCTTCCACGTCTCGCTGAGGGTCACGTCCTTGGTCAGGTGATAGTAGCCCGCCTCGGTGGGCAGGGAATCCTCGGACTCCCAGGGCGTGAAGGTCTGGAGGTTGGCCGCGGTATGGCTGCCGCTGACCGTGTGCTCCGCGCCGCAGACGCAGTGGTAGTGGGCCGGCAGCTTTTTCAGCTGCTCGTTCTCCACATACAGCACGCCCAGGTTGGGATCGTCCAGAGAGAAGCAGCCCAGCGTCTCGTCCGTCACCCTGCCCTGCACGATGCCGTCCGCCCAGCTGTTCAGGGCGATCTTTGCCGCGCTCTGGAGGCCGCTGACGTGAATGGGATAGCTCTCGGGATCCAGCATGCACACGTTGCTGCGCGGCTGGGTGCCGGGTGCGCCGTCCTTATAGTTATAGTAGACCTTGGCGGTGCCGCCGATGTTCAGAATACCGCTGCCGGTGGCGATGCCGCCATAGGCCGTACCGACGTTATTGAAGATGGAACCGCCGGTCATGTTGAAGGTACCGTTGTTCAGAACGCCGCCCGCATAGCCCTTGTTGTCGCGGATCTGGCCGCCGGTCATGTTGAACGTGCCACCCTTATTGATCACGATGGTAGCCTGCTTGTCGCCGGTGCTCTTGTTATACTCGATGGAAGCGCCGTCGCACAGATTCAGCGTAGCCCGATCGCCCACCGTGATAGCGGCCTTCGCGCAGTCGATGCCGGTGAGGGTCACGTTGCTGAGCGTCAGGTTGTTGCCCCGCTTCAGAAGGATGGCGCTGTTTTTGGAACCGGCGGAATTATACACGCCGAAGCTGCCCCGCTTGGAGGCATCCTCCGTGCAGTCCATCAGCGTCAGGGACTGTTGGTCCGTGATGTCGTTGTAGGTTGCCTCGTCCTTGCCCAGGATGCCCGCGCCGTTGATGGTGTGGCCGTTCAGGCAGATCGTCAGGCTGTTCGTGCCGCCCCACCATGTATAGGGCGTCCAGTCCTTCGGCAGATACACATCCTTGGTCAGGCAGTATATGCCGAGCTGGCCATAGTCCACATAGGGCAGTGAGTTGCTGGCTGTACTGTTGGGGCCGCACTGCTCACGGGCTCTCTCGTCCGTCCAGAGGATGCACTCCACGTCGCCGTGCATATGCTTCTCCGTTGTGGACGTCGAGGCGGCCTGTACCTGTGTGGGCAGCATGCACAGCGCCGCCAGTGCCAGCGCCAGCAGACCGCCCATCCATTTCTTCTTCATCCGTCGATTCCTCCCTGTTGTGATTGCAGATTCTCTCATCGCTCCCCGCGGGTCTGCGCCCGCAGTGCGTTATATACGCATTGCTCCCGCCGCGTCACTCGGCGTGGGATCCCCCGTCCATGGGGTCGGGCTCCGGCTCCTCCGGCGCTCTGCGGAACCCCATGATGCGGGCCGGGATATAGACCCACGGCCGGTGCAGCGCGTGGTTGTAGTTGTCCGCCGCCTGACGGTAGATGCTCTCGCTGCGGTACAGCACGGCGGCTGCCTCCCGATCGGCGGGGGTCTGCGCCAGACGGCGGCGGAAGGCGGTGACTTGGCTGGCTGCGCTGTCCACGATGCTCTGCCGGCCGGTCAGCATGCGCCGCACCTCCCAAGACCAGAGCGCCACGAAAGCAGCCGCGCAGACGGCGGCGATCAGCCACGCGATCCACGGTGTCATCTCCCATCGCCCCCCTTTCTCCAGCTTTCAGCATGGTCAGTTTACCAGCTTTTTCCGGCGGCAGGAGGCCGCGTCCTTGAAATGTATATTTTTTCGACACGAAATGTCAGAACATGACTTTTCAAACCGCCCCTCCCTGTGGTAGAATCGTAGGCGATCATTCAAACGGAGGTGTTTGCGGTGTATATAGCGGTCTGCGATGATCAGGCGGAGGAGCTGTCCGCCCTGACGGCACTGCTGGACCAATGGCAGGCGGAGCGGCATTTCCCCCTGCGGTATCACACGTTCCGCAGCGCCGCCGGCATGCTGGACGTGGCCCAGCGCGAGCGGTTCAGCCTGTACCTGCTGGATGTGATGATGCCCGGCATCGACGGCATGGACGCCGCCCGCGAGATACGCACCTTTGACGATGCCGCCGACATCGTGTTCCTCACGTCCTCCCCTGGCTTCGCCTACGAGAGCTACGGTGTGCGGGCGCTGGAGTATCTGCTCAAGCCCATCAGCGGCGGCCTGCTGTTCCCCGTACTGGACAAGCTGATGCTGCGGGAGCAGCGTCCGCAGGACGGCCTGACCCTGAAGGCGGGTGCCACGCTGGTGCGGGTGCCGTTTTCCCGGCTGTCCTATGTGGAGGTCAACGGAAAGCATCTCTACTTCCACCTGGCCGACGGCACGGTGCGGGAGGTGGCGGGTTCTCTGAAGGACTACGAGCCGCTGCTGCTGGTGCGGCCGGAGTTCATGCGCATCCACCGGTCCTACATTGTGAACATGCTCCAGATCGATGAGCTGTCCCCCGCCGGTGTCCATACGTTTTCCGGCATGAACCTGCCGGTGTCGCGGCTGCTGTACCCCCAGCTGCAAAAGGACTATATGAAGCTGCTGTTTGCGGAGAGGGAGGAGCTGTGACCGTATCCGACATGAATATCGCGTCCCTGCTGGACGTGTTCGATTACGCTCTGGTGCTGATCTACGGGCTGGCACTTGATGTGTTCATCTCCGGCGGCTGCGATACCCCCCGCCAGAAGCGTCTGATCGCGTACCTGTGCCCCTGCTTTCTGGTGGTCCAGCTCCTGGGCTGGCTGGCGCTGGGCGAGCTGGCTGTCAAGCAGATCTACCCCCTGATCGTCCATCTGCCGCTGGTGCTGATTTTGGTGCTGGCGCTGAAAAAGCCCTGGGGCATCGCCATCGTCAGCACCGCCACCGCCTATCTCTGCTGCCAGCCGCCCCGCTGGGGCAGCATGGCCGTGGAGGCCCTGACCCACAGCGCCGTGGCCGGCAATCTGGTGTATATCGTGCTGCTGAGCGGGTCGTTCTACCTGTTCCGCCGGTACTTCGTGGCCGCGGCCTACGGCGCCATGACCAGCTCCCCCACCGCCCTGCTGCTGTTCGGGAGCCTTCCCTGCAGCTATTACATTTTTGACTACGCCACCACCATCTACTCCGATGCGCTGTATTCCGGCATTCAGGCCCTCAACGAGTTCCTGCCCACGGTGCTGGTGGTGTTCTACGTCCTGTTCCTGCCCGCCTTCCACGTCCAGAGTCAGAAGCGCTCCAGCGCCGAGATGCAGCGCTCCCTGCTGGAGGTGGAGCTGAAGCAGTCCCAGCAGGAGATGGACTCCCTGCGCCAGTCGGAGATGCAGACGGCGGTGTACCAGCACGACATGCGCCACCATCTGAACATGATCAGCGGCCTTCTGGCCTCCGGCAGCCCCCAGCAGGCTCAGGAGTACATCCAAAAGGTCCAGTCCGACGTGGAGGCCATCACCTCCCGCCGCTTCTGCGAGAACGAGACGGTGAATCTGCTGTGCTCCTCCTTCGTCCAGAAGGCGGAAAAATCCGGCGTTACTCTGAACGTGGATGCGCGGGTCCCCGCCCACCTGCCCATCAGCGACACGGAGCTGTGCTCCCTGCTGTCCAACGCGCTGGAAAATGCCCTGCGCGCCGCGTCCACGCTGCGGCCGGAGTTCCGCCGGACGGTCGACCTCTACTGCGGCATCCGCCTGAACAAACTGCTCATCGAGGTGCGCAATCCCTACGACACGCCGCCGGTGATGCGGGATGGCGTACCGGTATCCGATGCGGCAGGCCACGGCTTCGGCTGCCGCAGCATTCAGGCCATTGCCCAGCAGCGCGGCGGTCTGTGCCAGTTCCTGGCGGAGCGGGGCACATTCCTGCTGCGCGTGATGCTGCCGGCAAAGGGCGTCGCCAAGTAAACCTGCGTCCAGTAAAAAAGGACCTGCACCTCGCGGTGCAGGTCCTTTTTTATTGGTTTGTTCAACCCTCGATGATCTCCTGGAAGTACAGGGCGTTCATGCCGGTGCCGTCCAGCATAGCCACCATCACGGTGTGGCCGTCCTTGTCGATGAAGGTGCCGGCATAGGTGACGCCGCCCACCTCGATCTTCATGGTGCCGCCGTCCTCGCTGAGGGAGTAGGTGCCCTCGGTCTGCTCCTCATCCTCGGCCAGCACCACCTTGCTCTCGTCCACAAAGATGAACTGGTACACGTCGTGGAGCTGGCTCATGACCTCCTGGGTCTGATCCGCGGTCATCTGCACGCCATCGACATAGCCGCCGATGAAGGTCCAGTAGGTACCCGCCACTTCGGGAGCGGGAATAAACTGATCGGCCAGGATGGTCAGCAGGCTCTGGCCCTCAGGGCTGGTCTGGGTATCGTCCGCGGCAGCATCGTCCGCGGCGGCATCGTCCTGCACCTGCTGATCGTCAGCAGCGTCGTCGCCCGTGTCGGCGGTATCGCCGCAGGCCACCAGAGCAAATGCCATCATCATCGCCAGCAGCAGAGCCAGCAGTTTCTTGAGTTTCATGTTCATTCTTCCTCCATTGTTGTCGTTTCTCTTGATATCTATATAAACCGCCTCTGCGGTCTATATCGTTCTTTGCATCACACGCTGGTGGTGATGCTGTCGCCCTCCACAGTGAAGACGGCCGGGCTGGAGTAGGCGCAGTTGTCCATGGCGTCCCGCATCTCGAACACCATGACGTACCGCCCGTCCGGCAGCGCCGTCTCGCCGAAGGCGGTATCCGCCGTCACGGTGATGGTCTCCGCCTCGTAGGCCTCAAAATCATCGTCACCGGAAATACTGGACATATACCACACGGTGGTGAGCTCATCGCCCTCCTGCAGCAGCCGCAGCTCCTTACCGGCCATGCCGTTCTCATCCAGGCCCTGCCGTGCGCCCAGGATCTCCCAGGTCTCCGTGGAGAAGTTATAGGCCACCTGCAGGTTGTATGCCTCGCCGTTCAGCAGCACCGGCACGGTATACAGGTTGTAGTCGTCACCCTCGCTGCTGAGCTCCATGTAGACCACAGCGCCGTCGATGCTGCCCCAGACGCCGCGGAAGTTGTCGGTGAACACGCCGTTCTCCCAGTCGCCGACGATGTCGTTGTCCCTGCCCAGCATCAGCAGGCTGTCGCTGTCCGGATCCGTATAGTACAGGGAGAAATTCACGGACGCCAGCAGACTGTCGGCCTCCGGCCCCAGGGTCAGTACGGCGCAGCCCTCATCGTTCAGGGTCAGGGGCGCGTTGTCCCAATCCATGGCGGACAGCGTCTCCACCTCAGGCAGGTCGTGGATATCCATCTCCGCCAGATAGTCCATGCCGCTCTGGTCCAGCTCACCGGTAAGCTCATAGAGATAGAAGTACTTGAACGCCGTGCCGGCGCCCAGACCGGCATAGCTGGCCGCCTCATCCGCATCGCCGTTATAGGAGTAGTAGCAGGACAGGCCCGTGGCCTCGCTGCGGTAGGGGCCCTTCACCTGATACAGCACGCAGCTGTCCAGCGCGTCCAGCACCGCCTGGGCCGAGGGCAGCATATCGCCGCTCTGGCGGGCCATGTGGCCCAGGTCCACCATGTTGGCATAGCCCTCCTCGCGGGTGTTGCCGCCGTAGTTCTCGCTGCGGTCCGCCACGCGGGCAAACCGCGTGAAGAAGGACGGGTCCTGACAGGCGGCGCTCAGCGCCTCCGCGCCGTAGCTCTCATAGGCCGTCAGCAGCGGCCCGATCTGAGACAGGTCGGTGAGAGACAGCGTCACACTGTCCTCCGTGCCCGCCAGCTCGCAGCCAGTGTAGTACGCATCGCAGATGGCGCGTCCCAGAGCGGCGCCGTCCATGGACGGCTGTTCCGCCAGCGCGCCCACCCAGCCGGTGTAGTACCAGCCATTGCCCGGCTCCGTCTCCTCCGAGGCCACCAGATAGCGGCTCAGGTCGCAGAAGGTGTAAGCCACGTCCACCGTGGCCATCAGGCAGGTGTCAAAGCCCACCAGCTCCAACGGCTGCTGCCCCGCCTCCAGCGACGGCTCCCACACCTGGGAAAACGCGGCGTACATCTCGTCCAGCGTCAGGGAGTCGTAGTCGTACAGCTCATCAAAAGCCGCACCGGACACCGAGCCGCCGCCGTGGTTCCAGAACACCACCGCCGTCTTGTCGGCGGGGTAGCTGTCCTTGGCAAACTGCAGAAACGCCGCCAGCGTCTCGCTGTCGCCCATACTGGCCGAGGGCTGCTCGTCCACCAGCTGCAATCCCTCGCTGTTGTACACGAAGCGCTGCAGCTTGGAGGCGTCCACCACGTCGTTCTGCCACTCGGCAGCGCCGCCGGTCTGGATGACCACCGTCACGTTCTCCGGCAGCTCCACCTCCATCAGCTCGCTGAGGTCCGTGGTGGCGCAGCCGCCCCCGGTCTCCAGATCGCTGCCGCAGAGGTACCAGTATACCGCCCAGCTGCCGTCGTCCGCCGCCGTATTGTTGTCCGGCGTACCGGGCTCATCGCCGCAGGCGGCCAGCGGCAGGGCCATGACCAGCGCCATCATCAGCGCGAAAATTTTCTTCTTCATATTCAGATCCCCAGCAGCTGCTTCTTCTTGGCAGCAAACTCCTCCTCGGTGATGACGCCGGTGTCCACCAGCATCTTGTACTTCTGCAGCTCCGCCACCGTGTCCACGGCAGGCGCCGCGGCCTGAACGGGCTGAGCCGCCTGGGCGGCCGGCGCGGCGGCGGTCTCGCCGTCCCACAGCTCTCTGGCGCCGGGATTCATCACATGAGCCAGCGCCGTGGCCATGCGGTGCAGCTCCTCCACCTTTTCATCGTACTCATTGAGATAGTCGATGACGCTGGGGTTCGTGGAGCTGAAGGACGGCGCGCTGATCTCATTCCGGAAAGACTTCCAGTACGGGTCGCTGAGGATGACCTCCACGCTGAACTTATGCACCGGTGCGTCCGCCTCGAAGCGGGGCTCCGGTATATCGAACCGGCGGTCGTCCGGCTCCCCGGGACGGCGGTCGCGGTCACGCATGCGCTCCATCCGCTCCATGCGCTCGTACTCCTCTTTCTGCATCTGGAAGCGGTCCACCCGCATCTGCATGGCCCGCGCCCGCTCCGGCACGTCGCTCTCATGGCAGTGCAGACCGTCGGCCTTGCCCTCGAACAGGGTCTTGCCGTCCTCTAGGAAGCGGAAGGACACCAGCGCCGACGCCGGAAATACCAGTGCGCCGTCGTAGCCCTTCAGCCGCAGCAGACGGTGCTCCGTGTCCGCCAGCAGCTCGCCGCTCAGAAAGCCGAAGCTCATGCGGTCCGTCTCCTTGAACGCGTCCCGCAGCGCCTGGTTTTCGTCATAGTAAGCGATGTATTTCTTGAACTGATCCAGCGACATGCGCTCCAGCACGCCGTCCGGCAGATCCACCTTACCGGCGCACTCCTTGCACAAAGGCATATCCTCCACCTTGGTGGGCAGCAGCCGCGGGGTAGGGCTGCCGCAGATGGGGCAGAGCTTTTTATTGTTACTGAATAATCCCATAGGACCCTCCTGTATTCTCCGTTTGTTCCGGCGGTCTGAACCGCCCACTCTCCGTTTCGGCAGTATAGCATGTTTTTCGACAGCGATACAGGCTCCGCCTGAAATGTATGTTTTTTCGGCGCGAAATGTCGGCATCGTGCTGCCGGGACTTCTGACGCAGCATGGCGCGTTTCGATCGGCGGAGCTGTGTTTGCCCTTGTTGCCTGACGCCATCTTCAGCAGATATTACCAGCCCTCGCCGCCGCATATTCACCGTCCCTCGGGAAAAGCTATGACTGCGATACCCAATCAGAGTTTATCGCTCAACAACAGGAAAGGAGATTTTTCAATATGTCCAGTAAGAACAGCAGCAAGCTGAACGTTCCCGAGGCCAAGGCCGCTATGGATAAGTTTAAGATGGAGGCCGCCTCCGAGGTGGGCGTCAACCTGAAGAACGGCTATAACGGCGACCTGACCAGCCGCGAGGCCGGCTCTGTCGGCGGCCAGATGGTCAAGAAGATGATGCCCATACGAACGATGAGTTTTGTGAGGGTTAATCGGACGAAGTTGGGACACAGGGCTAAGGTGCGGTACATAGCAGGCATCACTATATAGAGAAACGCACGAGCCAAATTGTGGCTCGTGCGTTTCTCTATGCACATGCAGAAGGATGAGCATACAGATAGGCAATTTGACTGACAACAATGCAAAATATCACCTTACTGTTATATATGCAATCAAAAAATCAGCATTTTACTATTTTGCAAATGCATGCTATAAAATGATTATGGGACAGGCTATAGAATCTTGATTTTTGGCATTGCCTGCAGGCTCTCGCGTATAGCTGACAGCATATCATCTCTGGCGCTGCTTTCTTTGTGGTGCATATACAAGGCATAGCAAATACGATCCGGCGGTGCATCAGCCAACAGATGAACATCTGCACCTGTGTTTTTTTGAATATGCTCTGCACTGGATTCTGGAATAACGATCCAAAAATCCTGCAAATTCCCGAAATACTCCACCATGCTTCCGATTTTAATCCGCAGATATGAAGCGGATAAGGTTTTTCCAAACCAATATTCAAACCACGCTTGAAAATCTGGGCTCCATCCCGTTGATATTGACAATGATCGGTCTAATTGTGATGGATGAATGGCCCCCTCCGGATACAGACCCTTGCTGCACAACAGAACGACCCGTTCGCTGAATAGAGGCACACTGACAACGGACGGTTCTACAATATGAGAATTTACAAGCGCCAAGTCAGCCTGCCCTTGGACAAGTTGCCGATATGCCTCCATGGAGTGTACGGCATCTAATTCCACATCCACATCCGGTCGGGCCCTGCGAAAACGGATATATGCGTCCGGCAGAAAAGAGGAGTATAGGGCGGGTGTTGCGGAGATACGCAGCATGGATCTTACCTTGGTTGTCTCCTGGCTTTTTGCCTGCCTGTAAAGACGATTCATATCAACGGCAATAGCGCGAAATCGCTGCCCTTCTTCCGTCAAAACCGCTTGGCGCTGTCCTTTCCCGCGGCGAAACAGCGTATAGCCCAGCTCTGATTCCAACGATTTGATCAGCCGACTCAGGGCGGGCTGTGTGATAAACAAATGCTCCGCGGCCTGAGTGATATTTCCGTACCGGCAAAGTGTGAGAAACGCCTCCAATTGTGTATTCGTCATGGAATCAACCTCCCGTTTTGCTTGAACCAGTATAACCTATTTCGAAAATATAATCAAGAAATACAAAACGTTTTGTATATATAACAAAAATGTAATAAAGGAGAGATGTAGTCATGCGCATTTTCGATTGCACACTGCGCGATGGTGCTAATGTGGTGGGTAACGGCTTTTCGCCAGAGCTGACGGAAAGCATGATCCGCGGACTTCTTGACTGCGGTATTCAGGACATTGAAATGGGAAATGCCAAGGGCATTGGCAGCTATGACCGCGGTGCGGAAGCGCCGCTGGATGACGAGGGCTACGCCAAGCTGGCATCCCGTTATGCTGGAAAAGGCCGCTTGGGCATGTTTATGCTGGCTGCCTTCGCCGACGCAGACAAGATCAAAATGGTCAAGGACAACGGCCTTGATTTTATTCGGGTAGGAATTGCGGCCGGTGATGGCGCTAAAGCGGCAGAGGCCGTGAAAATGGTCAAAGCAGCCGGCCTGACTTGCCGGTACTCCATGATGAAGGCCTATATCTGCTCCCCGGAACAGCTGGCGGATGAAGCAAAAATGCTGGCAGAGGCCGGCGTCGACATCATTACCATCATGGACTCCGCCGGAACCATGTACCCTCACGAAACAACCGCCTATGTCAAAGCATTGAAAGAAAAGGCGGGCATTCCCGTGGGGTTCCACGGCCACAGCAATCTGGGTCTTTCGCAGGCCAATGCGCTGGCAGCGGCGGAAACCGGTGCGGACGAAGTGGATGGCGGCCTGCTGGGTATGGCTCGCAGCGCAGGCAACTGTGCTACGGAGCTGGCCGTGGCAACACTTTCCCATCAGGGGCTGCTGGATGGCGTAGACCTGTACAAACTGCTGCGGTATGAGGACGAGGAACTGATCCCCGCCATGAAAGCCTACGGCTATCATGTGGCTGTCTGCCCGGAGGATCTGATCCTGGGCTTGTCCGGCTGCCACTCTTCTTTCCTGAAGATGTTCCACCAGGTGGCGCAGGAGGAGCAGGTGGATGTGTACCAGCTGATCGTCCGCGTGTCCGCAATAGACCGCAAGGCTCCCACCGAGGAGCTGCTGCGCCGGACGGCCGCAGCCATTAAGGAAGGACGGTAACATGAAAGTATATCTCAGTGAATATATCCATCCCGCTGCTGTAGAGCATTTGAAAGCGCATGCGGAAATTGTGGACAACTTTGATCATCCGGGGGAACTGGACGGCATGGTGGTCCGCGGCGTAAAGGTGACCCGCGAAATGATTGAAAGAGCCACGAACCTGAAGGTCGTGGGACGCCATGGCGTAGGCTTCGAAGGCGTTGACATTGACGCTGCCAAAGCGCACGGTGTACATGTAGTCAATGCACCGCTGGCAAATGCCACCTCCGTGGCGGAGCTGATCGTAGCACGCTTTCTAGAAATGAGTCGAGACCTCTATCGCGCCAATGTAGGGATGCGTCAGGGAGCGTTTACCCGCATCGCTCCACCGGAAATGCAGGGTACAGAGATCACCGGCAAGACGCTGGGGCTTATCGGCATGGGTAATATCCCCCAGATGGTAGCGCACATGATGACCGCCGCCTTTGGCGTGAAGGTGGTGGGGTACGACCCCTTTGTTTCTGCGGAGGAGGCTGCCCGCCGCGGCATCGAGAAGGTGGATATGTTGGAGGCGCTGCTGGAGCAGTCCGATCTGGTGACCATCAGCGTGCATCTGAATCCCCAGACGGAGAATATGATCCACGGCGCACTGTTCGACCATTTCAAGCCATCTGCCATCTTCGTAAACACCTCGCGTGGGAAGATCGTCAACGAGAACGATCTATATGAGGCGCTGAAGGCTGGGAAGCTGCGCGGCGCAGCCTTTGACGTGTTCGCCACCGATCCCGCCCCCTTGCCCAAGGACAGCCCGCTGCTGACGCTGGACAACTTCTCCGCCACGCCCCATATCGGAGGCAACACACAGGAAGCGCTTTACCGAACTGGTATGACCGTGGTGCAGAATGTGCTGGATGTGCTGGACGGCAAAGCCGTTTCAAGTATGATCGTATAAAATACATATAAAGGAGAGAAACGCCATGTTTGCTACTATTTTCAACGACCTGATCGTCCTGTTTTGCTTCCTTGTTGTCGGCTTCATTCTGCGCGAGTTGATCAAGCCTTTGCAGAAGCTTTTTATTCCCGCCTCCGTGTTGGGCGGTCTGGTGGCGCTGATCGTTGGCCCGCAGGTGCTTGGGCTGATCGAACTGCCAGAGACACTGTCCGGCATGCCCGGTCCCATGATCGTGCTGGTGCTGACCGCCATGTTCATGGGTATGAAGGTCTCAAAAGCGAGCCTGAAGAACTATGCCGGTGCTACGGACATCAGCTGTATGCTGTATTTTGCGCAGGCTGCCGTGGGTCTGCTGCTGGGTTGTGGCCTGTCTGCCGTCTGGGATACCCTGCCGGAGCACTGGGGCATTATCGGCGTGTTCTCCTTCTTCGGCGGTCACGGTACGGCGGCCAGTGCCGGCGCGATTTTCAGCGAATACGGTATTGAAGGTTCCCTTGATCTGGGTATCATCTTCTCTACGCTGGGGCTTGTTTTGGCCATGGTGGTCGGTGTCATTATTCTGAATATCGGCGCGAAAAAAGGCTACGTTTCCACAGTGACGAAGGACACCGATCCCAGTATGTACGGCGGCCTCATCCCCGAAGGAAAGCGTACGGCCATCGGCATGGAGCGCGTATCCGGCAGCGGCATCAACTCCTTTGCGCTGCAGCTGGGTATCCTGTTTGTATGCATTTGGGTGGGCGACAAGCTCTTTGCGCTGTTGGGCAGCGTTGTTCCCTTTGTCAACAAGTTCCCCTCCTTCCTGCACGGTATGGTGGGCGCCATCATTGTCTGGCTGCTGCTGCAGGCAGTTCATCTGGACGGCTATGTGGACAAAAAAACCGTGGGAACTATCTCCAATGTGGCACTGGACATCTGCGTCACCGCTGCGGTGGCTACGCTGAATCTGAAAATGGTCTCCACCTATCTGCTGCCTATCGTGATCTACACGGTGGTGCTGGTGGCTCTGACCATCTTCGTCTGCTTCTTCTTTGGCAAGCGCTGGGTAGGCAAAGACTGGTTTGAGACTGTCCTGATTATCTTCGGGCAGGGTCTGGGTTCCTCCACCACCGGCATGGCACTGGGCCGCTGCGCCGACCCTGACGGTAAGACCTGCGCCTATGATTCCTTCGGCGTTTCGGCCAGCGTTATGGGCCCCGTGGCATCCTTTATGGTCGCCTTGTTCCCCATGCTCTGTATGCAAAGCGACTGGATCGTTATTGGTATTTCTCTCGCCGTGGTGGTGACCTGCCTGCTTATCGGTGAACTGACGCTCAGGAGAAAATAAGCCAGGAAAGCATATTTGCCTTGCTAAAAACCAGGCGGTCATTCGCGTTCCAAATTCCTGCTTGACTATTATTGTAAAAATCCCTGAGGCCTTGCAATTGAAGGCTTCAGGGATTTTTCTGTAGGGAGCACTTTCAACGATTACGCATCTCTTGTGTCGTTCCTGTTCACAATCAAAGCTGCTTCTGCCGCAGCAGAATGGTGGTACACACCCTATCCGTGATAATTCCGCGATCTCGCTGCGGATAGTATTGCAGCAACTGCTCCAGCCTTGCAAAGATATCTTCTCTCGACAGTTTTGGCAAATACAGCTGCTTACCGTACAGTGCCCGGACTGCTCCTGCCTGCCGGTTAAATGTCGTGCCGAAGGGACGGGCACGCTGCGCCGCAATCAGGGCTTTCGGTTCAATATCTATCGGGGCTGTCCGCATATTGGAAAGCAAGCCCGCACCGTTATCAAAGATGGGGCAATAGTCATATTTACCGCCACTTTCCAAGACCGCGATATTGTTCAAATGACGGTCATCGTTCAGAAACAGCGCATCCACCTCAAACAGCAGCGTCAGATATTGCGGGAACAGCCCCAAGCCCGTCAACTCTGCCGTAGCCTCGGCTAAATAGGCAATACGCTTCTTATCGCTGGATTGCCGTGCCAGAAGATTTCGGAGGGATACCTCACTTTCACGCTTATAGAGATGGCTCAATGTGATGATGGATTGCCCCGGCAGCAGGAAGTTTTCGCTGCTGCATCCCGTCCGTTCGACACCATGTGCAGTGATTCGTTCCATCTGATAGCGGGTAAAGCGGAACGGGTAGTCCTGCTCGCAGTTGCTGTGTTCCAGCAGCTGCGAGATCATCGTTTCCGTCAAGGCCTCATACCCAAACTGATCCAGCTTGTACCAGCGGTTGCCATCTACCCACTTTTCCTGATCACCCTTTGAAGATGTTTCGGCGATCCTCTCGTTTGTCACAAAATGTATGCTCATTCTGTCACCTCGATCCACTGCTGATCCTCCGCCATGCGACCCTGTGTGCGTTTGACGATCTCCCACGGGTCGTACTCATCCAATCCCAGGGCGTCCAGATATTCTCGAATGCCCTCCCGCTGTCGCGGAATACACCGTTCCTCCAGAAAGGCCATCAAATCAGTCCACGTAGGGAGTCTGTTCTTCCCAAATGCTGTTTTCACCAGTTGCTTGGTATGGTTCTCTACGCAGAGAGTATGATCTGTAAAATCCACTGCGATGGTCGTACACAGTGCCTTACTATTCCAGAATTTCAGCTTTTTCACGCAGTGGGACTGCGCTTTTTTTTCGCTGATAAACTCCTCTATGGTGACAACTTTTGTGATTACGATTCTCTTTTGGTCAAAGGTCAACTCCACCTCCCGCTCCTCATCGGTAATGCCCATGGCTCGAAGCCAGCGGGATGGGAGCGTGACCTTATGCGTTTTTGCACCGGCACCTGCCGTTCCCCCGGCTGCACTGCTGTTGATTCGCGCCAATCGTCTTTCCATGTTATCACCTCTTTGCGCTTTGAAATATATCATATTCGGTACGAATAGTCAATATGCATGTCTTGTAGAACCATATCCGTGCAGGGAGCAAAAAGTCAAACTCACGATAGCGGCAGCCTCTTTACATTTCGATAAAACGTACTCCTGCTCATCCCTAATTGCCGCATAGCCTCGGCAGCGGTGATTTCCCCACGCCGCCACTTAACCATGACTTT
>ERZ773229.832-NODE-832-length-24236-cov-3.885365_pt1 | contig 24236 bp, 19 predicted proteins | sample MGYA00580992_ERZ773229 | MGnify/ENA primary metagenome ERZ773229 (study PRJEB29015, sample SAMEA2737795) | human gut metagenome | biome: human gut; feature: human-associated habitat; material: faeces | place: China | collected 2012 ... | reverse complement strand
ACCCCCGACCTGCTGATTACAAATCAGCTGCTCTACCGGCTGAGCTATACCAGCAGGAAATCCAGCGAAGGATATAATAGCAAATCCGAGCGCATTTGTCAACACGAAAATAAAAGTTTTCCGGCGGCAGAGAAATTCTCTGCCGCCGGAAGCGTTTTTACTCTTCGGTGTGCTCTTCCGGCTGCTCTTCCACAGTCTCCGCAGCGGGCGCTTCGGGCTCTTCCTCGACAGTGATCTCCACGGAAATGTCCCCGTCGCCGTCGTCCTCGTCCTGTGCGACGACGTTCTCAAAGCTTGCGTCCTCGCTCACGTGGAACGAGCCCTTGAGCGCATCGATCTCCGCCTGCATCTCTTCGATGCGCGCGTTGACCGCATCCACTTCCTCAACGAGCTGCGCATACAGGCCCTCGGCATCGTTGTGATGCTCTTCGTAGTACGCTTTGCCGAGCTCAATGTACGCCTTCTTCAGCGCGTCCTTCTCCCCCGTCAGCGAAACGGTGAGCTTGGCGAGACGGGCGGCGTCTTTCGTTTTGTCCATGGCGACGTTGGCGTATTCCGCGCCGCGCTCGCGCAGGTTGGAAATGGTGTCCATAAGAGAATCGAAATTGAAGTTCATATTCTGTTTCCTCCTTTTAGATTTTATTTCCCGGTTATCAGACGGTTTTATCCTCCGATCCGTTCGGTGTTTTTTCCTTTTCTTCTGCCGCGGCGCTCTGCGCGCGGACGCGGTTCACATAGAGATCCTCCGGTCTGTGCGCTCTCCGGCTCTGCACGACGAGGATCACGAGCGCGACGAGGCACATGCCGCCGCCGATCACCTGCGAGGCACGCAGCGCCGTGCCGGGAATGAGCAGGGGCGAGGTGCGCAGCGGCTCGAGCAGGAAGCGGATGAGGCCGTACCAGACAAAGTACAGAAGCGTCGCCTGACCGTCGTACTGCCGTTTTCCCTTCCGCGTCCATATGGCAAGGAAAACAAAGCCCACGAGATTCCAGAGCGATTCATACAGGAACAGCGGATGGACATAGTACGTCGTGCCGCCGGTCGTGAGTCCCATGCGGCAGAAGACGTCCGTCACCTCGCCGATGTACTCGCGGTTCATAAAGTTGGACCAGCGCCCGATGATCTGCCCGATGAGCAGTCCGAGCACGACGCAGTCCATGATCGCGCCGAAGGGGATCTTCTTTTTTCGCGCGTACAGCCACACGCAGAACGTGGCAAGCAGCAGTCCGCCGGGGATGGCCGTACCGCCCTCCCAGATCTTGCACCAGTTCCAGAGCGTCTGCCATACGGTGTCGCCGACATAGCTCGACCAGTGGCAGAAAACGTAATACAGCCGCGCGCCGATGATCGCCGTGGGAAGGCCGATGAGCACAACGTCGGTCAGCGTGTCCTTGGAAATGCCGAAATCCTTCGGCGCGCGCCGCATGCAGTAGAGCGCGGCGAGGATAAAGCCGAGACCGATGATCGCGCCGTACCAGTAAAACGTATGGCCGAAGAGCGTGTATGTACCGCTCGGGTTGAGAGAAAAACTCTCGCCGAGCATGGGAAACGTGATGATTGCGCCGGGAAATGCTTCGGGCATGGGAAAAACTCCTTTCGCTGCGGAAAATCAGGCGTTGGGACGGATCACGGAGAGCGCCAGACGCTCACGCGTGAGATTTTCGCAGAGGAACGCCTCGCACTCCGCGAGAGTGATGGATTCAAGCACGGCGAACGCGTCGGGCGCATCCCAGCCGTCGAGCTTGCTCTCGGCGAGCGAGACGGCATAGGCAGCGAAGGAATCGAGCGAGCCGAGAAGCTGGCCGTACTTCGCGCGGCGGCAGCGTTCGAGCGCGTTTTTATCCAGTCCGCGCAGCGCAACGCCGGACACGGCCGCGTGCACCGCCTCTGCCACGGCGTCCGGATCGCGGCCCTGCGCGCCGAGAACCAGCATAGCCGTCCCGGCGGAGGAATCGTATTCAACCGTGCAGTCGCCGTTCAGAAGTCCGTTGGCATACAGATCGTTGAAAAAGGCCGAGGCCTTGCCGAAAAGGCACTCACCGGCAAGCTCCGCAAGGAGCTTCTGCCGCGCTCTCGCCGCGCCGGACGCAGGATACGGCAGCTTCACGCCGAGCAGAAACTGCGGCGCGGAAACGCTCATCGTTTTTTCCGCGCGCATCCGGGCGGGCAGAAGCGTTTCGGGCGCGCCGTAGTCGCGCTCCGGCTTTTCGCCGGGCGTGTCCGGCAGTATCTCGCGGGCCGCCGCGATCGCCTCGGGGTCTACGTCGCCGACGCAGCAGAGCACCATGTTTGAGGGATGGTAAAAGACGCTGTGGCAGTGGTAGAGCGTTTCGGGTGTGATCTGCGCGATGCTCTCCACGGAACCGGCGATGTTCTCGCGGATGGGGTGGTGGTCGTAGAGCGCGCTCAAAAGCTGGAAATATCCGGCATAGCCAGGGCTGTCCTCGCCCATGCAGATCTCCTGGCCGATGATGCCCTGCTCCTTGGCGACGCTCTCCTCGGTATAGTACGGCGTGGAAACGTAGGTGAGCAGCAGCCGGAGATTTTCCATGAAGTTTTCCGAACCCGTGAAATAATACGCCGTGTGGCCGGTGCCGGTGAAGGCGTTGGGGCTCGCGCCGAGCGCAGCGAAGTCCGAAAGGACGTTGCGTCCGTCCGGCATATCAAACATCTTGTGCTCGAGGAAGTGGGCTACGCCCGCGGGCGTATCGATCCACTCGCCGTTCACCTTGAAGCGGCGGTCCGACCCGCCGTAGCGCGTGGCAAAAAAGGCCGCGTTTTTGCGAAAGCCCGGCTTGACCGCGACGAGAACGGAAAGCCCGTTCGGAAGAACTTCCTCATACAGCGTTTCGCCGAGATTGGGATATTCGTGCTTGTTCATTCGGTCTCGGCCTCCTCTCCGCGGAGAAAGTATACGGCGTCCAGCTCCACGCCGCGCGCGATGGCGGCAACATCCTCCGCCGTGACGTTCTCGGCAAGCGCCGCGATATCGTCGGGCGTGGCGTCCGTCCCCTGCACGGTCTCGCGCAGATAAAAGTCGGCAAGATAGTACGGACTGTCCGCGCCGGCGCGGAGATCGTTCGCCACGCTGCGCCGCGCCGCGGCGAGCTCGGCCTCCGAGATATCGCCCGCGCGCACCGCGTCAAGCTGGGCAAGGATCTCACGGAGCGTCTCGTCGTACTTATCGACCTCGATGCCGGAGAGCACCGCCATGATGCCCTTGAGCGTATCGGTGCTCGAAAAGGCGTAGTAGCAGAGCGAGAGCTTTTCGCGGACATTCTGAAAGAGCTTCGAGGTGACGCCCGCGCCGTACACGGCGTTGAACACGGCGAGCTTCGCCGGGTCGGGATCGTCCATGCACTCGCCGAGCCGGAAGCCGACGGCGAGCACGCCCTGCGAGATCTCGTCCTCCTCGGTAAAGTACCGGGGCTTTTCCTCCACGGCGTTCATGCGGATGTCGGTGCCGAGATCGAGATCGATCTCGCCGCGCGGCAGCAGCGCGAACGCCTCGCGCAGCATAGCCGCCACTTCCTTTCCCGGACGGCTGCCGCAGTAGAAAAACTCCATGGGGCAGACGGCCAGAAGCTCCTTATAGTGCTTCGTGAGCTTCACATAGTGGATGCTCTCGGCCTCGTCCGCCGTGCCGTAAGCGCCGGTAGCGTAGTCCTCGTAGGCGCACATATTCTCCCGCAGGCGCTGGAACGCCCAACTGCGCTTGTCGTTTTTCACGCGCTCGATGCGTTCGACGAGCTGTTCGCGCTCGGAATCGACATATGCGGGCAGAAACAGCCCGCCGCGCGTCGCGTGGGAGAGCCACAGCTCGCCGAGCAGGGATACGACCTCGCCGAGCACGTCCGTCTCGCCAGGGAGATACGCATCCTCGGCGAAGCCCGCATAGAAGCCGACGGCCTGAATTTCGCCGAGCTTCCGCACCGAGGGCTCGATCTCCGCGCCGTAAAGCGCGTCGAGCCGCTCGGAAATGCGGCGCATATCCGGCAGCGACTTTGTGCCGCGCCGCAGCACATACGGCAGCACGGCGTTTTCCGCCGCCGTTTCGCGGTGCAGCTGTGTGAGAAGATAGGCGGTCATACAGCCGGTTTTGAATTTGTCGGTCTGCACCGCCGTCAGCGATACGCAGGGGAACAGCTCTTCGCGGAAGTATTCCATACGGTCACGCCCCTTTTCCTTTGGTTCAGGCTCCCTTGTGCAAAGGGAGCTGTCAGCCGCAAGGCTGACGGAGGGATTGTTTTTCTTGAGTATAGCACGTTTTTCCCCTCGTTCATAGCGCAAATGTGAATTTTTTCCTCAAGGCTCCGTGCCGTACAGCTCACGCAGCAGCCGGAGATACCACCCTGCCGCGCCCGTATACCAGCTCCACCCCGCGCGCCCTTCCTTTCCGGGCGCGTACGCGATATCCGCCGGAAGGACGAACGGTTCCGCGCCGTACTCCGGCGCGGTGAGCGAGCGCGCCATGTCCTCCGCGAGCGCGGCCGCTTCCTCCCGCCGCCCGGCGCGATGCAGCGCCAGCGCGAGCCACACCGCCGCGTGGGTGTACTGCCCGCCGTTTTCCCGAAAACCCGGCCCGTAGGTCGAAACATACCCCGGCGCGCGCTCCTCCGGCAGAAACGCCGGAGCGTAGATGCGGATAAGCCGTCTCTCCCTGTCCCGGAGCCCGGCGAGCGCCGCGGTGAGCGCCGTCTGTACACGGTCTCTGTCGGCATAGGGCGAAAAGGCGGCGAAGCTCTGCGCCACGGAGTCGATGCGGCACGCCGCCGCGCCGGACGCGCCGAGCGGCGTGCCGTCGTCATAATACCCGCGCAGATAGTGATCGGTGTCCCACGCCTCGTTCGCCGCCGCGCCGAGCGCGGCCGCGGCGGTCTCGTAGCGATCCGCGCCCGATTCTCCAAGTTTCGTGAGCAGAGCGGAAAAATCGTGGAACACGCCGGAGGCGAACCATGTGAGCCACACGCTCTCCGCGCTCTCGCCCATGGCGTCAAAGCCGTCGTTCCAGTCGCCGCCGCCCATCCGCAGCAGGCGGTGCTCACCGATACCGCGCCGGAGCACGAGCGCCGCGGCGCGGTGGCAGTGGTCGAGCACCGTGCCGGTCTCGCCGGAGAGCGACGGCGTTTCGTATCGGCTGTGCTCGCCTCGCGCGAGCGGCGGCGAAGTAAGATACGGCGCGGTTTCCGCGCAGAGGCTCTCGTCGGCGGTCATGCGCACATATTCGCACACTGCCCACGGCAGCCAGAGAAGATCGTCGCTGCAGTCGGTGCGCACGCCCTTGTCGATCTCGCCGCCGGTCGGATGGTACCAGTGCTGCACGTCGCCATCCGCGTACTGGTGGGCGCAGCACGCAAGGATGTGCGCTCTCGCGCCCGCGGCGTCGACGGGCAGAAGGTTGATGCGGTCCTGCAGCTGATCCCGGAAGCCGACCGCGCCGCCGCTCTGGTAGAGGCTTCCTCTGCCCAGCACGCGGCAGCAGAGCGCGGCATACGCGCTCCACGGCGCGAGACGGCGCACGCTCTCCGGCATGGCGGCGGAATATTTTTCGCCCAGCACGCGCTGCGCCCACCACGCCTTTGTCTTTGCCAGCGCTTCTCTGGCCCGCGCGATGTCGAGCAGCGCGGGGATATCCGCCGTGCCGAGCAGCATTACCGCCTCTTTTTCCAGCCGGAACGCCCCGGCCAACGCCGGGAAGCCGCGGCGGAGAGCGCCGGAGTCTTCGCCGCAGAGGAAGCGCGCGTCCGTTCCGGCAGAGACCCACGGCGCGCTGCACCGCAGCGTCACGCGCACATCCTTATACGGGCAGCGCGGGTTTTCCGCGCGAAGGGCGCTCCCGTCGCGCAAAACGGACGCGGAAGCCGCGTCCTCTTTCTCCGGCGCAAGCTGCACGGGTGCAAAATACGCCATATTGCACGGCACGCCGCTCTCGAGCAGGAGCACACGCACCGGCGTATCGGGCACGATGAACGCCGTGACCGAAATGCGGTTCCCGCCGATGGTTCTCTCCCAGCGGGCATAGCCGAAGCCGAACGTTACGCTGCACGCGCCGCCATCCGAAAAGAGACTCTCCGCGCCGTGCTCCGTTTCGATCCACAGCCGTTCCGCGCCCGCCGCGGCGAGCGCGTCGCCCGACCACGGGACGATGGGACACTCCCGGGCGTTTTCCAACCAGAGCGCCGCCGGGCCGCAGTCCGCCGCGGCGCAGCCGAGACCGCCGCCATAGAGCATATTTGCCCACGCGCGCGGCGGCAGCGGCGGCGTTTGAAAGCTCACTTCCCCGGTGTCGGTATGGGATACCGGCGGCGTACCGGTCTCTTTCTCCGCCGCCGGGGGAAGGCGGAGAGCACGCGCCCGCCCTGCCGGGAGGGACGTCCCCGCGGCGTCGCCGAAAAGAGCTGCGGCAGCAAGAAGCGCCTCGCTCTCACCGCGAAAGGCGAAGTACACTCCGCCCGGCAGAGAGAGCGTTTCGGAAAGGCGCATTGCCTCAAGCGCCGTTTCGATCGCCGCGCGCTGCTCGTTCCGGTAATCCCCGGCCGGCGCGGTGAGAAACACGAGATCGTACTCCACGCCGCACGCGCCGAGCAGCGCGTGCCGCCGGAGTTCCCGGAGCGCGGCCTCCGTGCCGTTTTCCCCGCCGTCGAACACCATGACGGGGAGATCGCCGGAAATGCCGAGCCGCCAGAGCGCGTCCCGCGTCCCGCCCGGCAGGGCACGCCCCTCGGCGCAGAGCGGTGGAAAGGTGAGCGCGCGGAGATATTCCATGGCCGCGGCGCTCTCGCCGCTCTCCATGCCCCAGACCGCGGCGGCGGCGTCTGCCATGGAAAAGCCGGAGCTCTCCCGGAGCATCTCCCGCGCGCCGCGCGCGGCGGTGTCCGCGTCTCCGGCGACGCAGAGCGCGAGCGCAATTTCGCACGCGCTCCCTTCCGGAAGCGGCAGGCGCGCGGCAATATACGGCTCATTCTGCCAGCCCGTATTTTCCCGGAACTCGCCCGCGCCGCCGCGGGCGGGAAACTGCCGGAAGTCGGAGGAAAAACCCGCCTCCCCCGAGCAGGCGAGCGCAAGATACTGCGCGCTCTGGTTTCCCCGCGGCGCGCGGTACACGATGAGCACGCCGGAGCGCACCGATGTGCAAAGCCCCAGCCGGGCAAACGCCGGGTGCGCGGCATAGTCCCGCGTATCCAGCAGCACCGGCTCAAAGCCGAAGATGACCGCGTCCGGCGCGGCCTTCCCGGAGCGCAGGCGCAGCCGCCGCAGTTCGCCCGGATACGCGCGCGAAACGGTGCAGCGCATCTCCCAGAAAAGATCCCCGCTCTGTCCCGCGAGGAGCGCTTCCCCGGCGGTGAGGCGCCGGCGCAGCGCGCCCTTCTCCCCCGGCTTTGGCAGCAGCGGCTGCCGGACGCCGCCGCTCTCGGCCCAGAGCGCGATGCCAGGCGCGTCCTCCCACGGCGTGCGGGCGCTCCGGTACGGGATGAGCGTGCCGCACGAGGCGCGGGACATACCGTTCGCCGTCACGAGCAGCCGGTACGCGCCGTTCGAGAGCGCCGCGCCGTCCGGGAAGAAGGGGTCCGCCCCCTCGCCGGTCCGGGGCGCGGCACTCCCGGCGCGCTCCGCTCTTCCCGCGCTCCCCGGCACGCGGCGGAAGAGTTTTCCGCCGGCGGGGATCTTCTCCTGCAAAAGCCCCGTGTAGGCGGCCATGGCCGGGTCGCTGAAAAACCACCGGCGCAGCACGCCGCCGCACAGCGCGTTTGCGATCGCGCAAAGGCTCATGCCGAGATGGTGCGCCATCACGCACCGGACGCAGACCGGCCCGCCGCCGGTACGCGAGGAAGTGAAATCGACCGCCTCCCACAGCCCGTAGGGGCCGGAGAGTCCGGTCTCCGCCATGCGCCGGAGGTTTTCCACCGCCGCGTGCGGCGCGGCGCAGAGTGAAAGATAACTGCTGTAGGGCGAGACGACGCTCTCATCGCCCCGATCGCGGCAGAGCGCGAGCGGGGCGCAGCCGTGCGCCTTGTAGCGGTAATGGTCCGTGGCGTCAAAGGCGTAAAAGGCGCTCTCGGAAATGCCCCAGAGCCTTTTCGCGCCGAACGTGCGCCGCCGCTGGACATATACGGCAAAGCGGGCGCTCTCCCAGAGATGCGAGCCGCGGTACAGCGGCAGGAAAAGCTCCGGCATCAGATATTCAAAGAGGCTGCCCGACCAGCTTACCATGCCGCGCCGCCTCCGATAGCCCACCTGCGCGCGGCTGAGCTGCCGCCAGTGGCGGTGCTCGATCTGCCCGGAGGCGATGGTGAAATACGCCGTCAGGCGCTCTTCGCTCTCTAAAAGATCGTACCAGCTCTGCGCCGGAGCGCTCTCGCCGGGCAGAAGGCCGATGCGGAAAAGCCGCCGTTTCTCATCATAGAGCGCGCGAAAATCCATCGCCGCGGCGATCTCTCCTGCCCGCTTCGCAAGAGCGGGCGCGCCGTGCGCGGCAAAGCCCGCGGCGCAGGCGGTGAGCGCGGCGGCCAGATTGCCGCTGTCCACGGTCGAGACATACGCCGGATCGAGCGGCGCGAGCGTTTTCGTATCGTACCAGTTATAAAGATGGCCTTTCCACTTGGGCAGACGCCCGATCGTATCGAGGATGTTTCCGCAGAGCGTGAGCGCCTCGGTCTCCGACGCGATGCCGAGCTCAAGCGCCGAGAGAGCGCCCGCGAGCGCCATGGCGATGTTCGTCGGGCTCGTCCGGTCCGCGCCCGACGCCGGAGGCGAGAGCTGCACGTTGTCCGGCGGCAGATGGTGCGATGCCGCCGTGCAGTTTTCGCGGAAGTACCGCCAGATCTCCGCGGCGCGCCGCAGAAGAAACTCCCGCTCCCCGCCGTCGAGCGGCTTCTCCTTTTTTTCTCTTTTGAGACGGTGGGCGATGAGCGGCGTAAAAATCCAGCAGATGGCCGCAGCGCGTCCGGCGAACGTCTGCGAAAAGGCGAGCAGCAGCCCGGAGAAATATACGACCGGCCACATTGCGGCGAACGTTCCGGCGAGATCGGCGCTGCGGCGCTCGCTCTGCTCGGCGGTCTGCCACTGAAGAAGCCGCCGGTGCGAGACCCCCATCCGCCAGAGCGCGAGGACGATCGCGGAAACGCTGGTCCACGCCTCCGCCGCAAGAAAGAGCATATGCGTGAAAACGCGCGTCAGCTCGCCGCCGAGACCGTGCAGCGCGGCGCTTTTGAAGCGCACCTCCCGCCCGTCGCGAAAAAGGACGCTAAGACCGTACCGGAACACCGGCAGGAAGAGAACGAGCAGCGCGCAGAGCGCAGGCAGGCGTGTCACGGCGTTCGGAAAGAGAAACCACGCGCCGAGCGCCGCGAAAAGGCCGACCGGCAGCAGCGCGCGCCGGAGGGAATCGAAAAGCCGCCAGCGCTCGATGGGCGGGAGCGCTTTTCCCCGCCGGAAGAGCCACGGCAGATTCTGCACGTCCCCGCGCATCCAGCGGTGCGCGCGGGCATAATAGCTCACCGCGCCGGAGGGGAAGCCGTCGGTCAGCTCCACGTCGCTCACATATCCGCCGCGGAGAAACGCCCCTTCGAGCGCGTCGTGGCTCAATACGCGCCCTTCCGGAATGCGTTCCCCCAGACACGCGAGATATGCCCCCACATGGATGAGGCCCTTCCCGGCAAAGCCGCCGCTTTGAAAGGCGTCCATATACACCTCCCCGGCGTCCGAGCCGTAGGGATCGCCGCCGCCCGTGGGGGCAAAGAGGCGCGTGAAGTCGTTCCGGTACGCGCTCTCGAGCGACACGGCGATGCGCGGATGCAGCACGCCGTGGCCGCGAAAAACGATCCCGCGTTTGGGATCGACCGCCGGGCGGTTGAGCGGGTGGAGCGCCGCGCCGATGAGCTCTCCGGCGCTCTCCGGCTCGAGACGCGTGTCGGCGTCGAGCGTGAGGATATAGCGCGTGGAGCGCAGCTTCTCCGTGTCTCCGGCGCGGACGCGAAGAGTCGTGTTCTCCCCGGCGAGCAGACGGCAAAGCTCCAGCAGCGCGCCGCGCTTTCGCTCCCAGGGAGCAAATTTCCCGCTGTCGCGGCTGTAGAGGCGGTCGCGGGTGAAAAGATAAAAGCCCCCGCCGCAGCGTGCGTTGAGCGCGTCGGTCTTCGCGGCGGCATGATCGAGCAGAGCGCGGTCGGCGTGCGAAAGCGTTTCGCCGCTCTCCGGCAGATCGCACAAAAGGCCGAAGAGAAGGTTTTCCCCGCAGCCGCGGGAGGCCGCGCGAAATTCCTCAAGCCGCCGGAGCGCGCCGTTTGCGGCCTTCTCCCCCGTGAGCAATACCGACAGCACGCAGACCGTCTTTCCCTCGGGCGGGACGCCGTCTTTCAGAGAGAGGCGCGGCAGATGGCGCGGCGGCACGGCGCGGAGCAGCGCGCGGTCCAAAAGCCCCTTCACGACTTCCGAGACCGGCAGCAGCGCCAGCACTCCCGTGAGGACGCTTTTTGTCCACAGCGCGCTCGCCGCGGAGAGCGCAAGCGTGAAAAGGACGTTTGCGAGAATGTACGCCGCGCCGCCTCTCCGCGGCACGCCCGCGCCGAGGGGATTTTCATAGAGCCAGTAGCCGATGTGACGCCGCCGGACGCCATCGGCACGCTCGGCAAGGCGCAGCGCCTCCTCCGCGACGCGCGCCTCGCTTTTATTTTTCCGCCGCGAAAGCGTTTCGACGCGCGCGCGGTAGTCCCGGCGGCTGCGCTCGTCCATGCGCTGGTACACCCCCGCCGGGTCGCGCCGGAGGATGTGCTCCACGGCGTCGGCCTCTTCCAGCACCGCGTCCAGATCGAGCGAGGCGATGTGCCGCAGCGCTGTAAAATACACGGCGGCCGCCGCGCCGGAGGGCGTCTCCCCCCGGTAGAGCTGCGCGAGCCGGACGAGGACCGCCGCGCGCAGCGACGCGCCGAGAAGGGCCAGCTCGCGCCCGGTGAGCGGCGTTTTCCGCTGAAAGCCTTCCAGAAATACGGCGATCCTTTCCTCGTCCACGCGCCCGCCGCCGGAGGCGAGCAGCACCCGGCAGAGCGCGGGGACGAGCGCCCCCTCGCACGTGGTGCGAAGCCGTCCGGCGGCATGGAACGCGGCGAGCGCGGAGGCTCCCTCCCGCTCGCACAGCCAGAGATTGTCGAGCAGCCACCGCGCTCCGCCGTCCGGCGCGGACGCATCCAGCCGCCGGCGCTTTTCGCGCAGAGCGCGCAGCGCGTGCCGGATCTGATCCTCCGCCACGGCGCGCGGCACCACGCCCGTCACAGGCATCGTGCGCGCCGTGCTCTCGGCATAATGCGCCAGCTCTTCAAGCGCTATCACGACCGTTTCCATAGTTTCCGCCTCCAAAGCATGACATTTACGGAACATTTTTCCCCAATGTCCGGCACAATATGCAAAAAGGGAGCCGCAGGCGATCCTGCGGCTCCCGAGCCGGTCGGTTTTTTGTTTTATTCCACTTCGCGGGCATAGTAAATGCCATTGAAGGGGTGCAGGAGCTTTTCGCCGTTCAGACCGCGGACGACCTCCTCCGCACCCTTGGTGAGCAGCGCTAGTGAGGCTTCTTCGGAGTACCATGCCGCGTGCGGCGTGAGGATGACGTTGTCCATGCCGATGAGTGGATGGTCGGCGGGGACGGTCTCGCTACAGAGCACATCGATGCCTGCGCCGGCGATCTCGCCGTCGCGCAGCGCCGCGATCAGCTCATCCTCCTTGACGATGGCGCCGCGGGCGGTGTTGATGAAGAAAGCGTCCTTTTTCATTTTGCGGAAAAAGTCCGCACCGATCATGCCCTCCGTGGATTTGTTGAGATGCAGGTGCAGGGAGATGACGTCGCTTTCCGCGGCGACCTCGTCCATAGACTTGAGCGTGATGCCGAGCGGCGCGACCTGCTCCTGCGTGAGGAACGGGTCATAGGAGATCACGTTCATGCCGAAGGCCTGCGCCTTCTGGATCGTGCTGCGGGCGATAGCGCCGCAGCCGATCGTGCCGAACGTTCGTCCGGCGAGCCGGTGCACGGGCTTGGCCACGGAGAAGTCCCACACGCCGCGCTTGACCGTGTCCATGAGCTTATTGAGCTTTTTGGTCACGGCGAGCATGAGCAAAATGGTGTGTGTCGCCACATCCTCGATGCCGTAGTCCGGCACGTTGCACGCCGGGATGCCAAGATCCCGGGCGGCGTCCACATCGATCGTATCCATGCCGACGCCGCTATGCACGAGCAGACGGCATTTGGGAAGCGCGGCAAGGATATCGCGCGTGATCTCGGCAAAGTGTACCTGGATGGCGTCCGCGTCTTTGCACGCCTCGATAATCTCCTCAGGCGATTTGCACTGGCAGGGGCGGAACTCGAAGTCCGCCGCCTTGTAAACGTCGATGAACGGCTGGATCGTTTCATACGAATAGTCCGTCAGCACGACGAGCGGTCGTTTTTTCGTTACCGGCATAGGAAACCTCCGTCCACAGGGATCGTAGCGCCGCAGATGTAGTTCGACGCCTCCGAGGCTAGGAACACCACGACATCCTTGAACACCTTCGGATCGCCCCACGCTTTGGAGGGGATCCGGTCGATGATCTCCTTGTTGCGCACGGGGTCCTCCATCAGGGGTTTGCCCATATCGGTGGCGATATAGCCCGGCGCGATGGCGTTCACGTTAATGCCCTCGGCGGCCCACTCGTTGGTGAGCGCGCGGGTCAGGCCCATAACGGCAGTCTTCGTCGCAGTGTAGGCCGGTACGCGGTAGCCGCCGAAGTAGCTGAGCATGGACGCCACGTTGATGATCTTGCCCTTGTGCTGCGGGATCATCTCGCGCGCGGCGAGTTGGCTCAGGAAGAACACGGCGTTGAGATTGATGTTGACCACATCGTCCCACGCCTGCTCTTCAAAGTCCACGGACGGCATGCGCCGCTGGATGCCAGCGCAGTTGACGAGAATGTCCAGATGGGAGCCGAGAAGCTCCATGCTCTCGGCAAAGGCACGCCGGAGCTGCTCGCGCTCGCCCAGATCGGCGATCACGCCGTGGACGGCGTAGCCCTTTTCCCGAAGATAGTCGCGCACCGTGAACATCCGCTCGGAGCGATTGATGAGCACGACCTCCGCTCCGGCCTCGCAGAGGCCTTCGGCGAGATAGCGGCCGATGCCCTCCATCGCGCCGACGCCGGTCACGATGGCCTTTTTCCCGGCAAGGTCAAACCTTGCCCGCATTTCCTCTATCATTTGTCCGCGCCTTCCTCAGATATAGTTCTTGTCTTTGTTGTATATGCCGTACATGCGGTCCTCCGGCCGCAGCGCCACGAGCGCCCACAGATAGGTGTTGCGCGTGCCGGGCGAGGCGACGGTCGGGTGATAGCCGCACGGGAACACGACCATGTTGCCCGAGCGGACGGGGTGGGCGACGGCGTCGGAGTACAGGCCGTTCTCCTCGAGATAGGTGATCTGATAGCCCATCTTCGGGGCGGGCATGTCAAAGTAGCAGTACGTCTCCTCGAGCATGGCGGCGTGCTCGTGCGGCGGCCAGCTCGTCCAGCCGGAATCCGGACCGAAGGTGTAGCCGCAGAGCAGCCGCGATGCCGGTGTCTTGTCGCCAAGCATGATGAACACCTCGCGCTGGAACGTGCCCTCGCCGTGCACCTCGTGCATGGGGCCTAGCGGTGCGTTCGGGTCGAAGCGGATGTGCAGCGTCTCGCCGACGCCCTCATAGAGCGCATAGGCAATATAGAAAACGCAGTTTTCCTCCGCGCGGAGCGTGCAGACGGTGTTTCCGGCGAGATACAGGCCGTCCAGTCGGCTCATATTCTCCGCGTCTTTGCCCTCCACAGTGATGACGGCCTTGCCCTCGATGAGAGAGAGGAAGTACTCATATTCGCCCGATTCGACCGTGTAGTTCTCTCCGGCAGGGAGATTCAGACGGTCGATGTGCGTATAGACGCATTCGTGGATATCGGGCGTGATGACGGTGTGGCGTCCGGGCTCTTCGCTGCTTTTGACGTTCCACTTGAGCATATCTTCGCGTTTCAGTTTCATAAAAACAACTCCTTTTCATGATGCCGGTGCGGCTTCGCACCGGCATGGGTTTTTCAGCCTACGACCCACGCGGTGACCGCGGGGACGAAAATAATGAGCAGCACGACGCAGAGATTGGCAATGAAGAACGGCATCTCGCCTTTGGTGATCTCGCCGACGCTCAGACCGGAGATGTTGGCCATGCCGAACAGGTTGACCGCGACCGGCGGCGTGCAGCAGCCGAGCGAGTTGAGGATGCAGAACACGATGCCGAAGTGGATCACGTCGATGCCGAGCTCCTTGGCAACCGGCCAGAGCAACGGCACGAGTAGTACGGCGATGGAGGTGCCGTCCATGAACATGCCGAAGATGACGAGCAGCACAAAGCAGAACAGCAGGAACACCGTCGGACTCATGTGGCAGCTGAGCACGAACTGCGTCAGGCTCTTGGTGAGACCGGCGTAGGAGAAGAAATAGGAGAACGCCGTCGCGCAGGCAATGATAAACATGATAACGGTGCTCTGCTTGGCCGAATCCACGAGAATCGTCGGCAGATTGTGGAGTGAGATCTCCTTATAGACGAATCGGCCGATCAGATACGCCGCCACGCAGGCAATGCCGGCGGACTCCGTCGGGGTGAAGAAGCCGCTGTAAATGCCGCCGAGGATGATGAGCGGCACGGCCAGCGCGGGCAGCGTGCGGGCGATAACGCCGAGCAGCTCGCGGGCCGTGTGCTTCTGCACGCCGGCCTTCGGCCACTTGTCCTTGCGGGAGATGACGAACACGACACCGGCAAGGACGATCACTGTAAAGATGCCCCAGAAGATACCGGCAGAGAACATGTTCGTAACGGAGCAGCCGACGAGTGTGCTGTAAATGACCATGATGATGCTCGGCGGGATGACGGGGCCGAGACCGCCCGCCACGGCCATGAGACCGGCGGACTGCGCTTCGGGGTATTTAATCTCCTTCATGGAAGGATAGATCATCGCGCCGATGGCGATGGTCGTGGCCGGGCCGCTGCCGGAGAGCGCGGCGAAGATCGCGCAGGCGAGAATGGCCGTATAGGCCAGACCGCCGCGGACGCGGCCGGTGAGAATGTTGGCAAAGTCCACGATTTTGCGGGAGATGCCGCCGGCGGTCATCAGGTTGCCGGCGAGAATGAACAGCGGGATGGCCATGAGCGGGAACGAGTCCATGCCCGTGTACAGGCGCTGTGCGATCGTGACGATGGGAATACCGCAGTAAAAAAAGCTGACTAGCGAGGAGAGCCCGAGCGAGATCGATACGGGCAGCCCCAGCACCAGGAACAACACAAAAGAGCCGAAGAGGATCAGTGTCGTCATATTCATGCGTTCTTTTCCTCCCCGTTCTCGGATTTTTTCGTGCAAAGCTTCACAATGGTGTTAATGAGAATGATCGTCTGCGTAAGGAAGATCGCGAGGCAGCCTACCGTGACGCAGCCGGCAAAGTAATATTTGGGGATCTGCAGCGCTGGCATAACGCCGCCCACAGTCATCATGGAGCGGATCATCCGGATGGAGGCAAAGCCCACCACGCCGGAGAATACGATCACCATCAGAGTGGAGAAATGGTCGAACCAGACCTTGACCTTTGGAGGAAGTCGACGGACAAGAGAGTCCACATTGAGCTGCGAATGGTCGCGAAGGCTGATCTCCGTACCCAGCATCAGCATATAGATCATGCAGCCGCGGGCCAGCTCTTCAAACCAGCTGATGTTGAGCTTGAAAAGATTTCGATTCAATACCTGACCAAACACAGCCAGGACCATAACAGTGAAAAAGATGGTGATGAGCACCCGTTCCACCCGGTCGATCGCTTTGACAATTTTCACAGAAGTCAACCTTTCTTGCTTTCAGGATCGGCCCGGGAAACGGAGGTCATCCGCTTCCCGGGCGCTGAGAAAAGGAGGAAGATGCTTATTTCGCTGCGTTGACCATTTCGACCAGTTCGGTGGGGATGCGGTCGTTGGCGAACTCTTCGTACAGGGGCTTGCAGAGCTCGTACAGAGCGGTACGGTCAATGTCGGTAATGGTGGCACCGTTGGCCTTGAGTGTCTCGATGGCGTCCTCGTTGGCCTGAAGCACCATCGCGCTGGCCTGGGCAATGCCATCCTTGCAGGCGGCGAAGAAGGCATCGCGCATGTCGGCAGGGATCTTCTCAATGGCTTCGTTGGAAATGAGGATGATGCAGATGTTGTAGGTGTGGCCGCTGAGCGTCAGGTACGGGGCGACCTCGGAGAAGCCGTCGGAGAGGTAGTTGGCGATGGTGTTCTCACCGCCGTCCACGGTGCCCTGCTGGATCGCGGTGAACAGCTCGCTGTAGGCCATGGGGGTAGCCTGCGCGCCGATGGCGTTGAAGATACCGACGTCGACCGGGTTCTCCATGGTGCGGATCTTCAGGCCCTTGAAATCATCCACGGTATTGATGGGCTTGGAGGTGAAGCAGTGACGGAAGCCGGTGTACAGATATCCGCAGATGTTCAGGCCCTTTTCGGCGGCCTTGTCCGCGTAGTACTGACCGAGCTCGCCTTCCATGGCCTTCTGGATGTGCTCGTCGCTCTCAAAGAGGAACGGGCCGCCGACCGCGCCGAACTCGGGGATGACCGATCCGATAACGGCGAGGTTGGTAACGGCCATATCCAGCGTGTTCATCTGGATGGCTTCCTGGCTGGCGCCGACGTCGCCGAGCTGGGAGGAGGGGTAGACCTCGATCTCAATGGCGCCGTTGGTGGCTTCCTTGACAACCTCGGCCATTTTCTGGAAGGCGAGGTGGTTGGTGGCGGTGGGGTTGTGGCAGTCGCTGAACTTCAGAACAATGGGCTCGACGGTGCTGTCGGAGCCAGTGGTCGTGCCGGGCTCGGTGGGGGTGGTCGCCGGGGTTTCTGTGCTGGCGCCGCAGGCAACCAGACAGAAAACCATGACCAGAGACAGGATGAGAGCAAGGATCTTCTTCATTTCGGTTCCTCCATAATGGTTTTTTATCTTTTATTGTGTAAACAATAAAGAACAAAGTATTTTGTGTGCCGCCCTCCGGCGGCAGAGGGTCATGCTTTGAACTCGCGGAGCAGAGCGGCGCGCAGCGCGCGCATCTCCTCCTCCGGCAGCTCCGTTACCGGCGCGTCCATGCGAAACGGTCCGCCCCAGTCCGGCGCGCCGGGGCGCTTCGGAACAAGGTGGAAGTGGACGTGCGGCATGAGATCACCGTAAATGGCGTAATTGATCTTTTCCGCGCCGACGGCCCGCTGTATCGCCGAGGCGGTGCGCGCCACATCGTCCATGTAGCCTTGCCGCTCTTCCGCCGTGAGTTCAAAAAGCTCGTTTACATGGCGGAGACGGAACGCCACGACGCAGCGGCCGTAATAGGTCTGGCTACGGAAGACGTATACCGTACTGTATGGTAGCGTACAGAGTTCCTCCATGATCGAGCGGCGAAACTCGCTCTCTTCATGGCAGTAGATACATTCCAAGGCACAGACCTCCTTTTTTATTCATGGAGCACCCGCTCCAGAAACCGTGCCGCCTGGGCGAACCATCCGTCGCAGCCGTGGGATACGTGCTTCTCCTCGCCGACCGTCGCGCGCGTGCCGAGACTCACGCCGTGCACGCCGCTGCCGTAAATATGCAGCTCATAGGGGATCTTTTCACGCGCGAGTGCCGAAGCAAAGAGCAGCGAGTTTTCCGCGTTAACCATTTCGTCCGTAGCCGTGTGCCAGAGAAAGACCGGCGGGACACACCCGCTCACCTGCGTTTCCAGCGACACGCTCCGGCGCATTTTCGGCGTATCCTGCGCACCGAGAAGGTTATGGATTGACTCCTCGTGCGCCGCCGCGCCGGCGGTGATGACCGGATAACCGAGCACGAGCGCGTTCGGGCGAAGCTCCTCTCTTTCGGCCTCCGCCGCTGCGCTGAGAGCAGGACGGTCCCACTTGCAGGCGTATTCCGCGGCAAGATGGCCTCCGGCGGAAAATCCGGCGAGGACGATCGCGTCTTTCCGCACATGCCACTCTCCGGCGTTTTGCCGGATGAGCCGCACCGTGCGCGCGAGCTGCTCGAGCGCGGCGGGATAAATACCCTTTTCTGTGCTGTAGCGCAAGGAGAAAACGTGATACCCTTCGGCGAGAAAGGCGCAGGCGAGCGGCTCGGATTCGCGGTCATTCGTAAAGCGGTACGCGCCGCCGGGACAGAGGATTACCGCCGGACGATCCTTCCAGCGGATGCGCTCCGACATATCCAGCACGTAGCATTCGAGCACAGCCGTATGCCCGCCGGAACTCTGAATTGGAAGAGAAAATGTCTTCACGCCGCGGTTTTCTCCTTTCTCTCGCGGTATGTTTACCGGTTTCATCTCAGCCGGTAAAAAAGCAGCGGTGCATACCGCCGTTCGAAAAAAACGGGGATCAGACGCGGATATCGGAAACGGTTTTCAAAGTCTCGCGGCAGATTTCCGTGATGCGTCCGTAGTTCTCTTCGCGGATGAGCTTTTTCGGGCAGAGCCAGCTGCCGCCGCAGGCGAGAACGTTCGGAAGTGCAAGATAGTCGGCCAGATTCTTTTCGCCGATGCCGCCGGTTGGCATGAACTTCACCTGCGAAAACACTGCTCCGAGCGCTTTGAGCATTGGCACGCCGCCGGCCTGCTCGGCGGGGAAAAACTTCACGCAAGTCATGCCGTCGCAGACGGCCTTCTGCAGCTCACTCGCCGTGGCGACGCCGGGGAAAAACGGCAGGCTCTGCGCGCGGCACCACGTGAGCAGCGGCTCGCTGTAGCCAGGGCTTACGATGAACTGCGCTCCGGCGCTCTGCGCGCCCTCGGCGGTCTTCACATCGAGCACCGTTCCAGCGCCGACGCACATCTCCGGCACCGCTTCGGCAATGCGCCGGATGGACTCCTGCGCAGCCGCGGTTCGGTAAGTGACCTCCATGACCGGAACACCGCCTTCAAGAAGCGCTCTGGCCAGCGGTACGGCCCGGTCGGCATCGTTAAGCACGACGACCGGCACAACGCCGAGACGTCCGAAAAGTTCGTAAATATCTCTCATTTGTCCCTCCATTCCGGTTCGCCGGCCATGAAGCGCTCGAGCTCCCGCCGGGAGGGAAGGCCGTCGTTGTCGCCCTTGCTCAGAAGCTGGATCGCGCCGATGGCGCAGCCGCGGCGCACCGCCTCGGCAAGAGGCATATCCTCGAGCAGTGCCGTGAGCACTCCGGCGGCAAAGCCGTCGCCCGCGCCGACCGTATCCACGATCCTGTCCACATGGAAGCCCGGAACATAGCCGCTCTCCCCACTGGCAGAAGCGTAATACGCGCCCTTCTCGCCGAGCTTTACGACAACAGTCTTCGTCCCGCGGGCGATATACCACGCGGCGATCTTTTCAGGATCGTCCTCGCCCATGAGGATCTTCGCTTCCTTGACGCCGGGGAGAAAAATATCGGCCTGTTCGGCGATGCCGTTAAGGCATTCGGCCATTTTTTCCGTGTCCGGCCAGAGCTGCAGCCGGAGATTCGGATCGAACGACAGCTTCACGCCGCTCCCCCTTGTGCGCGTCGCAAGCGCAAGGATGGCTTCGCGTGCAGAGTCGGAAAGCGCAGGCGTGATGCCCGTCATATGCACCAGCGCGCAGCCGGAAAGGTCGAGCGCGGCGACGTCCTCCGCCGACAGCGTGGAAGCCGCGCTGCCGCGCCGGAAGTAGAAGATGCTGGGATCGCCCTCGGCCACCATGGATTTGAACATGAAGCCTGTGGGGCGCTCGTCGGAGAAGAGGATGTGTCCGGTAGAAATGCCGATTTCCTCCATCCGGTTGGTAATGCGTTTTCCGAACGGATCGCGGCCGAGCTTCGTCATGTACGACACCTCGTGGCCGAGGCGCTTCATGCCGATGGCCACATTCAGCTCCGCACCGCACGTCGTGAAGGAAAAGTGATCTACGTCCTCCAGCCGTCCGGTCTCCTCGGCGATGAACAGACCCATCGGTTCACCGACCAGGAGCGTGGTTTTATGATTCATTGCGTATCATCCTTTTTGATTTCACCGGAGAGCCGCGTTGTGGAGCGGCGGATGCTCAGCCTGCAGCCGAGCATGAGCTCCGTTGGCTCGGCGTTCTCCGTTTCGATGTTCTCCACGAGCAGACGGGCGGCATGCGTGCCGATGTCTCTCGCAGGAACGTAAATGGTCGTGATGTTTGGCTCCACGAGCGTCGCCCAGCTCATCTCTTGCTGCCAGTTCCAGTCTTCAGGACCGCACAGGCCGATCTCCTCCGGCATGGAGAGACCGCGTGAATGGATCGCCTTATAGGCCTGAACGGTCGTAACGCTGTTGCCGCCGATTACGGCGGGCACATCGCCGGGCCGGAGACGGCAGCAGAGCTCGTCGAGCTGCATGGAGGCGGTGATGCCGAGCTTCGTGCTGACAACGAACACATCGTCGCCCGGGTCGTAGCCGTAGATCTCCTTCACCGCGGCAATGAAAGCGTCCTTGCGGCGCTGACGGGTGGAGTTTTTCTCCCAGCGCTGGGTGAAAAGCACCGGCCGCGTATAGCCCTGCTCTTTGAGATGCGCCACGAGATCGTGGAACGGCTTTTCCTGCTCGATCGTGACGATGTTGAAGCGGTAATTGCTGATATAGCGGTCGCACAGCACAACCGGCAGGCCGCGGCTCGCCACGCCGATAAGATGGTTGTTCTGGCTGGACGTGGTGTTGACCAGCAGCCCCGCAACGCCCTTGGAGATGAGCATGTCGATGAGCTCCTCTTCCTTCTGCAGGCTGTCGTCGCAGTTGGCAAAGATCGGAACATAGCCGCGCTCCGCCAGATAGTCCCCGATGGCGATGATCAGCGCCGATGAGAATGGCGTGGACATATCAGATATGAGAACGCCGATCAGATTTGTTTTCTTGCGCTTGAGATTGCGGGCGATGTCGCTCGGCTGGTAGTTCGTCAGCTCGATGGCGGCACGCACCCGCTCGCGGGTCTTTTCGCTCATCATTTCCCCGTGTCCATTGATGTAACGGGAAATGGTGGTTTTTGACACGCCTACGGCTCTCGCGATATCATCGATCGTTGTCTTGGACTCTCTGGCCATGGAGCAGACCCCTTTCGCCTTTTTTCTTAATTTTTATGTAAGTATCATAACAGGGAAAGGGGCGCTTGACAATCACACGTCGCAGAGATCGAGACGGCAGGAGTCGAGATTGTAGCGCTCGTGTTCGAGATCGCGGCGCTCGATGATGAGCTGGCGTTCCTTCTCCCAGGTCAGATGACGGTAGGGCTCGGCCTTCTCGTCGGTCTTGAGCCAGTTCATGAAGTCCTCAAAAATTTCGGGCTGCCACGGGAACTCATCGATGGCGGTGGCGGAGTAGACGCCCTCGTGAATGCGCTGGAAGCCGAAAATGTCGCGGACATGGATCTTCTCGGCGTCGTCGGCAACTTCCTCTGCCATGTGCGGCGGGATGAAGCACACGCCGCTCTCGCAGGCGTAAACAACGTCGCCGGGGAGGCAGGTGGCGTGGCCGATGCGGCAGGGCGCGTTGTAGCCGACGAGCGTGATATCGCGGATCGGCGAGGGGTGGAAGCCGCGGTAGAAGATGTTGATATCCTCAATCTCGCGGATCTGCTGCAGATCGCGGATGCTGCCCCATACGACGGCGCCGCCGCGCTTCGTCTTCTGGCGGATCACGGTGGCAAGATTGCCGCCGACGAGCGTGCCGTACTCGGTCTTATCGAAAAGGTCGGCGACAAAAACGTCGTCCTCAACCAGGCCGTCCACGACCCACTGGTTGTACATACCCTTCATGCCCTGGCTCTTAGCCTGACGCATCATAGCAAGCTCCAGATCCTCGCGGATGGGAACGAACGTCGCCGTCACGGCGCGGCCGACGGTCGGCTTCTGCGTGTTGTGCGTGCACTTGAACTCGCCCTGGAACTGATAGTTGTTCAGCTTCATCCAGGCCAGACGCCAGACTTCCTCGATGCTCATGTTGCGCAGACGCTCGAGAACGCTGTCGGAAACGCGGGGGCGTCCGTCCGGGAAGCGCTCGCCGGTCCAATAAGAAGTCATCTGAATGATGTCATCACGGTTGTTGAACTGCATGGTATATAAGTTCCTTTCTGCTCCGGCTGTTATTTGTTAACCGGTTTCATTCCGCGGGATAAAAGAACGCCCTCGGCGCGATCCGATGGGCTGGTTCTCTTTTCGCCGTCATTCTCTCGCATTTTTCCGCTTTTGTCTACCCCAAAATTGTATTTTCGTACAGCCTAATAAAAAACTCCGCGCCATTTTGGTAACTTAAACGAAAAATTACGAAATCGGTTTCGTAATGGAAACGTTTCTTCGTATTGGAGTAAGTTTTCTCCCCGCTGTCAGCGAAAAAGCCTTGACAGGCTCGCTTTGGGCGGGTATAATGTGCCGGTGACAGGGAAAAATCCTTGACAGAGGGAGGCAGAGAGTATGGAAGAAGCGCTCTTTCGCACGATGCTCTTTGACTCTTACGGCGAGCTGCTCACCGAAAAGCAGCGCGAGTACTTTGACCTGCATTACAACGAAGACCTCTCTCTTGCCGAGATCGCGCAGAACGAAGGCGTTTCCCGGCAGAGCGTGTGGGACATCATCCGCCGCGCCGAGGAGACGATGCGCCGGTTTGAAGAGAAGACCGGGCTGGTCGCGCGCTTCGCCGCCGAGCGGGACATTCTCGCTGCGGCGCAGGAAAAGCTCGCGCGGCTCGAAACCATGACCGATGGCGCCGCGCAGAGCTTAGCGCGCGAGATCGCCGCCGCATTACAGGAGCTGGGACATGGCATTTGAAAATCTTTCCGACAAACTCAATAACGTTTTCAAAAAGCTCCGCGGCAAGGGCCGCCTGTCGGAGTCGGACGTAAAGGAAGCGATGCGCGAGGTGCGTCTCGCGCTGCTCGAGGCCGACGTGAGCTACAAGGTCGTCAAGGACTTTGTCAAATCCGTCAGCGAGCGTGCCGTCGGCACGGACGTGCTCGAGAGCCTCTCCCCCGCGCAGATGGTCATCAAGATCGTCAACGAGGAGCTGTGCGCGCTCATGGGCGGCCAGAGCCAGAAGCTCAACATCGGCTCAAAGTCGCCGAGCGTCGTGATGCTCGTCGGTCTGCAGGGCGCCGGTAAAACCACGAACGGCGCGAAGCTCGCCGCGCTCATGCGCAAGAGCCAGAACAAGCGCCCCCTGCTCGTCGCGTGCGACGTATACCGTCCCGCCGCGATCGATCAGCTCAAGACCGTCGGCAAAAAGCTCGATCTTCCCGTATACGAGGAAGGCCAGGGCGACCCGGTGGAGATCGCCAAACACGCGATCGACCACGCCCGCCGCCACGGAAACGATCTCGTATTCCTCGATACCGCCGGACGGCTCCACATCGACGAGGCGCTCATGGACGAGCTGCGCCGCATCAAGGCCGAGACCGAACCGGCGGAGATTTTGCTCGTCGTGGACGCGATGACCGGCCAGGACGCCGTGAACGCCGCCGCCGCCTTTGACGAGGCGCTTGGCATCACCGGCGTGATGCTCACCAAGCTCGACGGCGACGCCCGCGGCGGCGCGGCGCTCTCCGTCAAGGCCGTGACGGGCAAGCCCATCAAGTTCGCCGGCGTCGGCGAAAAGCTCGACGCCATCGAGGTCTTCCACCCCGACCGCATGGCGAGCCGCATTCTCGGCATGGGCGACGTGCTCACGCTCATCGAAAAGGCGGAGGCCGCCGTCGATGAGAAGAAAGCGCAGGAGCTCGCCGAAAAGCTCAAAAAGAACCGCTTCACGCTGACCGATTATCTCGACCAGCTCAACTCCATGAAGAACATGGGCTCGCTGCAGGAGCTCGCCGGGATGGTGCCGGGGCTGGACGCCAAGGCGCTCGCCGGGGCAAAGATCGACGAGAAAGCCATGGCGCACACTGAGGCGATCATCCTCTCCATGACTCCCGCCGAACGCGAGAACCCCTCGATTTTGAACTCCAGCCGCAAGCGGCGCATCGCTGCGGGCGCGGGCGTCGGCGTGGTGGACATCAACCGTCTGCTCAAGCAGTTTGAAATGATGCAGACGATGGCGCGCCAGCTCTCCGGCAAGAAAATGAAGCGCTTCCAGCGCGGCGGCGGCAAAATGCCGTTCGGCTTCTGACAGCTTTTTGTTGCAAGCGCCGATTAACAAGGGCACACACGTCGGACAGCCAGTCTTTTCGGTGCTTTTTGCCCTTTTCTCCTTGGC
>ERZ773229.830-NODE-830-length-24267-cov-5.338923_pt1 | contig 24267 bp, 24 predicted proteins | sample MGYA00580992_ERZ773229 | MGnify/ENA primary metagenome ERZ773229 (study PRJEB29015, sample SAMEA2737795) | human gut metagenome | biome: human gut; feature: human-associated habitat; material: faeces | place: China | collected 2012 ... | reverse complement strand
CCTCTAAAGAGAGGGAGGTGTGGTAGGCGCTGAAAACTGTCACAACTGTCACAACTGTCACACTTTGGTGGTGAAAATGGGTTCGGTGGTTGATGATGGATTTCTTGCTTCCTGCTGTTTTCGGAGTAAGAAAACATAGAGAAACTTTTTACATCACATAGTTTTCTCGCACGATAAATTATGAGTTGGCAAGATTAACCGGATAAGCCCGAAGTGTTAAATCCGTTTAACATAACTCTGCAGGGTGAAATTTGGTAGTATCAGAAAATTGCCGTACCTTTGCATCGTGATTCAAGAAAGGCTGCACTCGACAAAGCTTAAGCAAGCTTAGCTCTGTTCTCGTTTGCACTTTCTTTGCATCGTGATTCAAGAAAGGATGCACTCGACAAAGCGCACCCCCACCAAGTCAACATTCAACACTCAACATTCAACATTAATATTAACCCTTTAATATTTTTATATCATGGAACAGAAAGGAACATTGAAGTATCGTAAGTTGCAGCGTACCCCACAGAGCGGCGAGAACGCTGGTAAGAAAAAGTGGTATGCCACTGCGGTAACCGACCGCGAGGTGGATTTCGAGGGATTCGTATCCCACATCTCTGACCACGGTTCTCCTTACTCCCGAGGTACTATCCACGGTGTGCTGATGGATGCTCTCGACCATCTGCAGGAGTTGATTCTCGACGGTAAGAGTGTGCGTCTCTCTGACCTCGGTCTGTTCTCTATCGGTATGACTTCGAAGGCGGAGGATACCAAGGAGAAGGTAACGGCTGCCAGCGTAGAGGGTGTACACCTGATTGTGAGAAACACAAAAAACTGGAGCAACTCGGAACTGCGCAAGAAGTGCAAGATTCAGGAGTACGGCGGCTATACCGGCACCGACGAGGGTGGCACCTCTGGTGGTACCTCAGGCGGCACTGAACAAGGCGGCAACACCAGCCAGGGCGGCTCCGGAACTACCGGCGGCGGTACGCAGCCAGGCGGCTCTCAGGATAACGGCGACGGGCTTGAATAAAGCCCTCGCCTGAGGCCATCCCCCACCAAGTCAACATTCAACATTAAACATTCAACATTAAAAATTAAAGATTATGAAAGCAAGTACCTGGAAAACAATTTTGCAGATTGCAATCTCCTTCCTTACAGCCATCGCTACCACCCTCGGTGTAACAAGCTGCAGCAGCTTTTAAAGGTAAAAAGGTAAAAAAGTAAAAAGGTAAAAAAAAAGCCCCGATGCATCATGCATCGGGGCTTTTGCTTTATCTGCTTTTATCTGTTTTTCTTCGTTTATCGGATATCTCTTCCTGCCTGGCTATATCCTTCGAGCATCTTCGGGCTGCTGATAGGCTTGCGCGAACAGTAGTCGAAAACTACCTTCTTATAGCCCTTGCTGGAACGCCAGCGGATGGTAAGCTTCACTGTCTTGCCTTCGGTATCAGGCACGACTCCGTTCAGATTGAACGCTACGAGGGCATCGCGCCAGAAGTTCTGAGGGTCGCCATTAACATTGTGACGGAGCTCTACCTCGTAAGGATTATCTGGATTCACACCCGTAACGAGGTTGATGTAATGCACCTTCTGACCGCCCCAGAGAGCACGGAAACGGAGGGTGAGATAGCCATCTTCTGCCACCGTTACCCAGTCGCGAACGATGTCGACCATGTCGTTGCCATACTTCTTGCTGTTCTCGGTATCAGAACCAAGCGAAGGAACCGGCTTCTTGGTCAGGATGCTGTCTATCCAGTTGACGTGAATCACCTGGTTATACTTCTCGCTCTTCTCCGAGGTCTGCGTGTAGTTGACCAGGGCGCGAACCTCCTTACCGTCAAAGATGGTAGGTTTCAGGTTCTTGGCGAGCAGCGTGGTGTTGTCGTCGAGCTGCAGATAGCAGGCATCGCCACTCTTCTTCACGGTTACCAGTGCGTTAGGAAAAACGCGGTCCCAGTCGGTATCGTTATCGTTATCGCACGACTGGAATGTGAGGGCCGACAGGAGCATCATCGCTGCCAGCCCGATCTTCTTGAAATCAATTTTTCTCATATATAATGTTCCTTTCTTTTTATTGTTTCACTTTCTGATAATAAAATAAGAAAGGAACAGAAATCTTGCTTCTGATTTAGAAAAAGATTGTTAAAAGTTCAATTAAAAATAATACGTGCAGCCGATGGTGGCAGCGCGGTTGCCGAAGTGCTGGCTCGCCATATCGTGGAAGCGGCCTTCGAGCGTCCAGTGCTTGCCCAGATTCTTGTATACCCCTACCTCGGCATAGAGATTAGCCGGGGTGTAGGCATCGCTGCGGCGACGGGTGCACCAGATGAGATTGCCCGTAAAGCGCCAGCCATCGGCCATTGTGAGCTGCGGTGCCAACTTGAATACGGCAAAATGATTATACTCCGCATTGCGCTGCTGAGCCTCCTCAGAAGGGTTTTCGCTGCGCTGCCAGAAGTAGTTGACACCGGCTGTGAGGCGAAGGATGCCCTTGTGCCAGAAGGCGGTGGAGCCGATGCCGAGCGTATTGTCGTGAGTGGCACTGAACAGGTGCTGGTGGATGTTCTTCACCGAGGTGCTGAGCACGAAGGCAGGACGGCTGTAGGTATGCTTGAGCTCTACCACATTCGCCATGCTGTTGACGATATCGGCGGTATAAACCGGCTGCCAGGCGCCCTCCATATCGCCCGCGGTAACGAAATCGCCAAACTCGGGATTGAAGATGCGGCGGCAGTAGGTGGCCTGCAGGGTATGACCCGGCGTGAAACTGTAATAGGCGCTCGCCGAGTAGATATGGTTGCGCGTGGTATGCTTCCAGTGCTCTTCCGGCGCAATCTGCTTAGGACGGAAGTTGATGATGCGGAAGCGGTCGCCTGCCATGAATCCCCACTTGCCGATATTGTAATCTATCTGGGCGTAGAAATCCTGGTAGTTGGAATGGTTGGTGTAACCGGCGATGCAGTTCTTCTCGATGGAGAGACCGCCCTCGAAACCTGCCGTAATCCAGAGATTGGAGGTGATGACCGGAGTGGCGTATTCTACCACCATGAAGGGGTAGGTAGAGTGGTTCTGATAAGGCGCAGTCTGGGTTTCTTCCTGCGTGCGGCCGTTGTCGCTGATATGCTCGGCACCGAGGGTAAAGAGGATGCTGGAGCCGTTGTCGGCGAGCGTGCGGGTATAGTCGGCCTGCAGATGATAGGCGCGCACGTAATCGGCTGGGGTGTGGGTGAAATGGTTGCGGGTATAGGTCTGCATCGCATCTATTTCGAGCACATCCTTCGCGGTAGGTGTCCAGAGCAGATTGAGCTTGGCGCCCTCGTGGGAGTAGTGGTTCACGGTGGTGCCTGAAATGCCCTGGTAGGCATCCTTATCGCTGCTGGAGGTGCGCTGGAAGTTGCCTTCTACATGACTGAGCACGCGGAGTTTATCCTGCTGGCTGATGACGCTGACGATGCCTTTTGCGCCGCCGTAGGTATCACCGAAGAGTCCCCATCTGCCGGTGGTTCCGTTCTCCTTCTTCTTGCGCAGTGTGATGTCGATGACTTTCTTCAGACTGCTGCATCCCTTCATCACTTCGGCGTTCTGGCACACCTTGATGGTTTCAATCTCCCGAGCCTTGAAATGGTGGAGGAAGGTGGCGTAATCGAGTCCGTATTCCTGGTTGTCGATGCGGATGACGAACTTGCCGTAGAGGTTGGCGAATGGATCTCCGCCGATGATGTTGTTGCCGTCGAGCGAGATGACTTCCGGGCACATCATGAGCACATCGAGGAGTGATTCTTCGCCTGTGAGTTCCATTTCTGGAATATGCATGATGTATCTGTCGCCGATATGTTCTATCGGGGCGGCCTGTGTCTGGTAAGTAGTGCTGGCCATCGCGAGTGCGATGATGAGCAGGCTTTTCTTCGTACTGTTGTTTATCTTCATTTTCTTCTTTATATTATTGGTAAAAGGATTTCTTCGTTCCAAATCTATTTGCAAAGATAAGGCAAAAATCGGGGAATAACGAAATTTGGATGAGTTTTTTTCCGTTCAATGCGTAAAAAGGGGTATCATTGCGTAAAAAAGTGGAGAACGGGACGAAAAAAGAGGGCATAAAACTTGCGTGGCATTATATTTTTTCCTATCTTTGCAAAGAACAAAGAAATTTCTAAGAACTATACATATTATATAATAACCCTTAAAAAAGATAAGAACTTATGAAGCGACTATTACACATTCAATTTCTATTGGTATTGTTGCTGGCGCTGGGATACTCTTCTCTGCAAGCCAAGCGAATCACACAGTGGCAGGCTCAGCAACAGGCCTACAGCTTCTGGGGAAAGCAGATGCCGCAGAAGGCGAAGGCGAAGAGCCGCACGGCTACTACTGCATCGCCATCGGATGCTTACTATGTATTTAACAACGATGCCGGCGGATTCGTCATTATCGCTGGTGATGATGCCGTAACGCCAGTATTGGGCTATACCTCAACGGGATCATTTGATGCCGAGAATCTGCCTGATGGACTGAAGGATCTGCTGAAGAGCTATGAACGGCAGATTGCGGCGCTGGGCGACAACTATGTAGCGAACCAAACTGCTACGAGAGCAGCATTTACAGGCGAAAAACTGCTCAAAACCGCAGAATGGAACCAGATGGCTCCTTTCAATAAGTATACGCCAAGTAACTATGTAACAGGCTGTGTAGCAACGGCTGGTGCCATTGTGATGAAGCACCACGGCTATCCTGCCAAGGGCACCGGAAGCCATTCCTATACCTTGAACGGCAAGACCCTCTCAGCCAATTTCGAGCACGATTATGATTGGGCAAGCATGCCTGTCAAATATGACGGCACCAACGATGCTGACTTCGACGGCGTGGCAAGACTGATGGCAGACCTCGGTGTGGCAGTGGAGATGAATTATGCTAAAGACGGCAGCGGTTCGTATATCGGCGACCTGGTAACCGCCCTGCAGAAGTACTACGGCTACAGCAAACTTTCGCATCTGATGGCAATAGAAGATGTGGGTGCAGAGGCGTGGAACGGCAGACTGCGCGAGGAGATTGATGCCAACCGCCCTGTGCTCTATGCTGCTTCTGACCCAGCTAGAGGCGGTCATGCCTTCGTAATTGATGGATACAAGGACGAAAGCTTCAGCGTAAACTGGGGCTGGGGTGGCTATTGTGATGGTTTCTACCAGATTGGAGCCCTGAATCCGGAAAGCGAAGGAATGCCAACGGGCGATAAATATAATGTAGGACAATCGGCAGTATTCGGCATGGAACCATCTGGCGGAACGGAGAAAGTCTCTACCATGGGATTCAAGAAGCTTACCAATCAGTTGCAGACATTGAATATGAATATTACCGATGTGAAGAAGGGACAGAGAGGTACCATCTTTTCTGCGCCAATCGGCAATACGGGAGACCACAACTTTAACGGAGAGATTGCGGTAGCTCTGATGAATGCGAAGGGCGAGATACGGGAAACCGTGACACGTCAGCCTTTTAAACTTACAGATTTTGCCCCTGGTTATTATTATACTTCTTTGTCTTTTAGTATTGAGAGTACTGTAGATGCAGAACCGGGTGATTATCTGGCTATGGTGGCAAAGGAAGGCTCAGAAGAGTATATAGAGCTGTATGATCCGGACTTTGAGAGAAAGCGTCTGCCGGCAACCGGATATAAGCCTCTTACATACGAGATCAGAACGAAAGTGGGAGAAGGTGCAACTATTAAGCAAGCAGAAACGTGGTATAATCCTTCCACCAATTTCTATAATGGCAAACCTGTTATCGGTGCCAATTACTGTTATTATCTGACGTTAGATGCAGGCATTGCGAACTGTTGCGTTGAATTGAATGGCAAACTGGTTAATGATATCAATTTGGGTACTGAGAGCCCAAATTCTTTCAGAGGTATTGAACCGGTTTATACCCTTGAGGTTAAGACTTATCGCAACTATCAGGAAAAGGATATCACGATCAACCTGACGGGGGCTGGAACGCTGAAGCAAGCACTTGCCAAAGAAAATCCTGACTATTTTGTATACCGAAATATCAAAGTGAACGGTGAGATTGACAAGCGCGATTTTGATGAGCTGGCGAGTCATTATTTCAAGAGCATCGACCTGAGCGGAGCAAAGGTGGTGGCTTATGACGGCTACAAGGCTGATATGGTTCCTGACTATGCATTCGAAGCCAATGAATATCTGGAGAGTTTCAAAATGCCTGCCTGTGTCAAGGAGTTGGGCTTCAATGCTTTCAGAGCAACCATGTTGAAGGAGATTGATTTGCCTGAGACGATAGAGGAATTCGGCCGCAATACATTCAATGCCTGCTTCTATCTGACGGATGTATATATGCGTCATAAGGAGCCTCCTTACTGGATCAGCTGGTGTGTATTCGCGAGCAAGTTCGATGATTTGTACCGTACGCTGCATCTCTATCCTGGCAGCAAGGCGAAGTATAATGCTCATCGATACACCAAGAACTGGATTAAGTACTTCGATAATGTGGTAGAGGATCTGGAGCCTACCGGCATCCATTCTGTAACATTGGATAAGAAGCCAGGCAATGCTGCCATTTACGACCTGAACGGCCGCCGCATAACAGAGGCTATGAAGAAGGGCGTATACATCAAGAATGGCAAGAAAATAAGCGTTAGGTAATGTTGAATGTTGAGTGTTGATTATTACAATTAAAAGATAAGAATCCCCTGGTGCTCTCTGTGGCATCAGGGGATTTTTTTGCAGTAAGATACGCAAGTACGCCAGGCATTTCACCCTTCCTGCATTACGAAAAGAGGAGGGTGATGAGCGGGATGGTGATGATGCTGCCAACCGTGGTGATGAACGTCATCTCGGTGATGAGAGAAGGATTGCGGCCGTATTTCAGACAGAACATCGTGCCGAAACTCGCTACGGGCATCGCAATGACAACCGTATTGATGTCGTTGACCTGATCGCTTACACCACATACCTTGAACAGGAAATAAATGCTCAGAGGTACTACCACAAGACGCAAGAACGAGGAGAGGTATACCTTCGGACTGCCGATAATCTCCTTCACCGGCAACTTAGCCATCGAGGAACCGATAATCATCAGGGCTGCCGGAACCGTTATGTTGCCCACCATCGTTACCGGACGCGCAATGATATCAGGCGTATGAACCCCGAAAGCTACCAGGAGGGCGGCAACGAAGGCACCCAGAAGAGCCGGAGAAAACAGCACCTTAGGATTGAACTGCTTGATGCTGTACTCGCCCTTGATGAGCATGACACCTGCCGTAAAAATAAAAAAGGTGTTCGGCATGTTGAGCAGCGCGGCATAAAAAATGGCCTTCGGACCGAATATGCTTGAAACAATAGGGTAGCCGATGAAACCTACGTTGGCAAACATCAGCGCAAAACCTATCATGCCCTGGTCATCATGATTGCGCGTGATGAGACGCGGCACCCAGAAACCGAATACCAGCAAAAGGATGTAGGTAAGAAAACCTACGCCCAGGAGGGGAAGGATGAGCGTGCGGTCGGGCAGCTCATCGCCCATTACTGACGAGAGCACCAGCAGAGGACAGGTGATATCTACCACCATGCTGGATAGCTTCTTGTCAAACTTGTCGCCCATATATCCTAACTTGCAGGCGACGTAACCTAAAATCACGATGATGAAAAGTATCACCATCACTTCCAAATTCTCCATTTATCCTGAAAATCTATACCTTATATATATGTATGCCGGAATCCCGATATTCTCTCGGAATTTCCGGCAAAAAATGGGTTAATCGATAAATCGCCTGGTAATATCTCCGTAGTTCTCGATGCGGCGGTCGCGGAGGAATGGCCACCAGCGGCGCACATTCTCGCTGTGCTTCAGGTCGATATCTACTACCAGGCTCTCTTCTTCCTGATCGCTGGCGCGGTAGTAGAGCTCGCCCTGAGGACCGGCTACGAAACTGCTGCCCCAGAACTGGATGCCCTCGGTCTGACCGCTTGGATCGGGCTCGAAACCTACGCGGTTTACGGCGATGACCGGCAATCCGTTGGCTACGGCATGGCCTCGCATCACGGTAGTCCACGCCTCGCGCTGGCGCTGCTGCTCCTCCTCGGTATCATAGGTAGCGTAGCCGATGGCGGTAGGATAGATGAGCATTTCGGCTCCCTGCAGCGCCATCAGACGGGCTGCTTCGGGATACCACTGGTCCCAGCAAACCAGCACGCCGAGCTTGCCTACAGAGGTCTGGATAGGGTGGAAACCGAGGTCGCCCGGAGTGAAATAGAACTTCTCGTAGTAGGCAGGATCGTCGGGGATGTGCATCTTGCGGTATTTTCCGGCTATGCTTCCATCCTTCTCCATCACTACCGCCGTATTGTGGTAGAGCCCCGGAGCGCGGCGCTCGAAGAGGGAGGTGACGATGACGACGCCGAGATCCTTGGCAAGCTTGCCGTAGAAATCGGTCGAAGGGCCCGGAATAGGCTCTGCCAGGTCGAAGAGGTCAACATCCTCTACCTGACAGAAATAGAGGGAGTTATGAAGCTCCTGAAGCACGATGAGCTCTGCGCCGCGATGGGCGAGGTCGATGATGCCTTCTGCCAGGCGCTGCTTGTTATTGGCGATATCTGCCGTATTATGAAGTTGTAATAAACCGACGTTCATAGTTTAATGTTGAGTGTTGAATGTTGAGTGTTGAATGTTAAATGTGAAATGTTGAGTCTCTGAGGGCTCCCTCGGGCAGCTGCATGGTGATGCAGTGGATGCTGCCATGCTGGCGGATGATGGTCTGCGAATCTACGCCGATGATTTCGCGGTCGGGGAAGGCGAGCTGAATCTGCTTGCGTGCCTCCTCGTCCTTTTCCGGCTGATTGTAGGTGGGATAAATCACCGCCTTGTTCTGTATCAGGAAGTTGGCATAGGTGGCTGGCAGGCGGTCGCCCTCGCTCTCCGGGTTGGTGGTGAGGCAGTCGCCCTCATCATAGATAGGGTCGGGCATCGGCAGTTTGAGCAAGCGGTAAGGGTATCCCTCCCAGGTGAAGAGGCCCTTGAGCTGCTTCTCCAGCGCCTGGAAATCTTCATACTGCTCATCTTCCGGATTATCGCAGCCTACATATAATAAGGTGTCGTGTGGAGCCACTCTCACGATGGTGTCGATGTGCCCGTCGGTATCATCGCCTATCAGATTGCCGTGATCCAGCCAGACGACTCTCTTGAGCTGGAAGAAAGTCTGCAGCAGATGGTCGATGCTGTCGTGGTCGAGCGGCTGGTTGCGGTGAGGCGCCAGCAGGCACTGTGAGGTGGTGAAGAGTGTACCCTTTCCGTCACTCTCGATGCTGCCTCCTTCGAGCACGAAGCCCTGGTGGTTCTCTATATCGGCATTGAAGGCTGCCTGATAGTATAGTTGCAGGGTGATGGCATTATCCTTCTCCCATCTGAACTTTTCGCCCCAGCCGTTGAACTTGAAGTCGAGTATGCGGTAAGGCACCATCCAGGTGTTCTGCTTTTTGCGCAGCACCATGGTGAGGGGGCCGTGGTCGCGCACCCAGGTATCATTGCTTTCTACCTCGTAGAGCAGCACGCGGCTCATCTGTTCGGCAGAGAGCTTTTTCTTGAGCTGGTATCGGGTGGCAGGCACATCGGGTGTAGCCACAAGCAGCTGCTCGTAGCGCGTGATGATATCTGCCAGTTCGAGATAAGTATCTGTAATTTCAGGCAGATACGGCTTCCAGTCGGTGCCGGCATGTGGCCAGGTGAGCATGATGGCGCTCTGTGGCTCCCATTCGGCAGGGAGTGCGAAATCGCAGGGTAATGTAGATTGATGCATAAGCTATACTATTTTTATGATACGATGTTCTAAACCAATTTATTATACTCTGTTCTTCATCGGGAACCTTTCCTTGGGGACGGGCTCCGTTCTGCTTTTATGAAGTATGCTTGCAAAATTAATAAAAAATCTACAACTATCGGCTGTTTTTGTGAAATATTTTGCGCAAAAGCGAAACTTTGTATTAAAAAAGTTTAAACGGAGGGCTGTATGGAGATAAAATCGGGGAAAAATGAGTAACTTTGCAGTCTAAAAATAAAATATTGAATAGGAGCGTGAAAATAAAACAGGTAGTTGATGCCCTTGAACATTACGCGCCTCTGCCCTTGCAGGAAGGATATGATAATGCCGGCCTGCAAGTTGGATTGACAGAGGCGGTAGAAATGTCAGGGGCATTGTTGTGTCTTGACGTTACTGAAGCCGTGGTAGACGAGGCCATCCAGAAGGGATGTAACCTCATCGTGAGCCATCATCCGCTGATATTCCGCAAACTGGCGAGAATCTCGGACGAGAACTACGTGCAGCGTACCGTGCGCAAGGCGATTAAGAATGATATTACCATCGTGGCGATGCATACCAACATGGATGCGGCTGCGGGCGGCGTGAACTTCAAGATTGCCGAGAAACTGGGACTGCGAAACGTGCAGTTCTTTGCAGGCGAGAAGGAAGTGGACGGCGTGAAGGGCGGCGAGGGCGTCATCGGAGAGGTGGCTGAGGACCTGGCTGCCGACGACTTGGTGCTGATGCTCAAGGAGCGGTTTGGCGTGGAGTGCGTGCAGTGCAACCAGTTGCTTCGCCGGCCTATCAGGAAGGTGGCACTCTGCGGTGGAGCAGGTGCTTTCTTGCTCGACGCAGCCATCAAGGCAGGTGCCGATGCCTTCATCACGGGCGAGATGAGCTATCACGAGTATTTCGGCCACGAGCAGGAGATTCAGATCTGCGTCATCGGCCACTATCAGAGTGAGCAGTTTACGGGCGAAATCTTCCGCAGCATCATCCTGGAGAATTTCCCTGATGCCAAATGCTGCATCTCGGAGATAAATACGAATCCGATATTGTATTTATAGGTTGGAAGGGCGCAAGCCTCATTCAACATTCAACATTTAACATTCAACATTAAAAAAAATAAAGTTATGGCAAAGAAAGATCCTACAGATTTGACAGTGGAAGAGAAGTTGAAGGCTCTCTATCAGCTTCAGACCACCTTGTCTGCAATTGATGAAAAGCGTGCGTTGAGAGGTGAGTTGCCTCTCGAAGTTCAGGATTTGGAAGACGATATTGCTGGTCTTACCACCCGTATCGAGAAAATCCAGACCGATATTGAGCAGTTTGACCGCGCCATCGATCAGAAGCAGCACGAGATTGAGGAGGCTCAGGCTAGCGTGGAGCGTTATAAGAAGCAGCTCGAAATGGTTAGCAACAACCGCGAGTATGATACTTTGAGCAAGGAAATCGAGTTCCAGGAGCTGGAAATCGAACTTTGCAGCAAGAAGATCCGCGAGGCGCAGCAGACAATCAACGAGCGCCTGTACGACCTTCACAAGGCTGAGGACCAGAAGGCTGACCGCGAGAAAGGCTTGGTAATGAAGCGTTCTGAGCTTGAGTCAATCATGGCTGAAACCCGTGAGGAAGAGGAGAATTTGAAGGAGAAGGCATTCGAGCTCGAGAAGAAGATTGAGCCACGTTTGCTCCAGAGCTTCAAGCGCATCCGTAATGGTGCCCGCAACGGTTTGGGTATCGTTTACGTGCAGCGTGATGCATGTGGCGGTTGCTTCAACAAGATTCCACCTCAGCGCCAGCTCGATATCAAGATGCACAAGAAGATTATCCCTTGTGAGTATTGCGGCCGTATCCTCATCGACCCAGAATTGGCTGGTGTTAAGATAGAGGCTCCTAAGACAGAGGAGAAGCCAAAGCGCAAGCGCGCTATCCGCAGAAGAAAGACTGAGGGTGAGGATTAATCTTCCTCCTCTCTCCGCTCTTTTCGGATGATAATCTTCTGATAAAGATACGATAAGATACAATGAAGGCTCGCCAAAATTGATTGGCGAGCCTTTATTTTTTTCGTTTTCAGGCAGCTAGGACAATCTGTCTTAACTCCTTTATAATCCTAATCTGGAACTTTTAATCCTAATCTGGACCCTAGAGTCCTCTAGCCTTGTAAATGCGGTCTTTGGCGTCGTTGATTTCCTGGAATTTCTTCTCGGCTGCACGGCGCACATCTTCGCCTAGGGCTGCTACCTTGTCAGGATGATGCTTGAGCGCCATCTTGCGGTATGCGGCCTTCACCTCATCGTTTGAGGCGTCAGGACTGATACCCAGAACACGGTAGGCATCATCCAGACTGCCTGCTGAAGAAGCCCCGCTCTCCAGGTTCAGCATCTGGTCTACATCCTCGGCAGAAAGACCCATGTGGATGGCCATCTCCTTGAGTGCCTGAATCTCCTGAGAATTCACAACTCCATCAGCCTGGGCTATCATGACGAGGAAATTGAGCAACTGCAGGCGCTGTTCATACATCATGTTGGCACGTATCTGATGACAGCTGTCCTGTATCACCGAACGGTACTGCTGCATGCCCATCTGCTTCTGCTGCTCAAAGAGTTTGAGGAGGATTTCCTCGCCCTGCTGCTTGGCTGCCTCGCCGAAATTCTGACGCAGGAAGCGGCGCACCATCTCCATCTCGGAATGCATGATCTTGCCATCTGCATTGATGATGTAGGAGCTGAGCACCAGCAGCGAAAACATGAAGGAGTTTCGCTCTCCTTCATAGCTCTGCTGGCGGCTGTAGCCCTGGTTGCCGAAGCCCTGGCGGCCGTTGTGTTGCTGGCCGCTGTAGGCATCGTAGGCGTTGTTGTAATGGTGGTCGCCGTCGCGGTTTACCGCATCCAGTCCGTGTTCAAAGAGGGAACCGAGGGCATAGCCTGCCAGGGCTCCCAGCGGACCGGCTGTGATGAAACCGAGCACACCACCAATCCATTTACCTGCTGCCATCTTTTAGTTGTTGAAATAGTAGAGGAAAGAAGCGATGCCTGAGAGGGCTGGCTTGCGCTGACCTTCTATTTCGATGTCAAACTTGATGCTGGTCTTGCAGATGCCACGGATGTTCTGGATGTCGTGGAGAGTGGCTACCAGGCGCACGCGTGAACCGGTGATGACTGGCTGACCGAACTTCATCTTGTCCATGCCGTAGTTTACGAGCATCTTGAGGTTGTTTACCTCGATAATCTGCTGCCAGAGGTATGGGAGTACTGAGAGGGTGAGGTAACCGTGAGCGATGGTGCTGTGGTAAGGGCTCTCTACCTTGGCGCGCTCTACGTCTACGTGGATCCACTGTGGGTCGAGTGTAGCGTCTGCGAACTTGTTGATACGGTCCTGGTCAATCTGCAACCAGTCTGATTCTCCTAACTTCTCACCGAGGTGAGATGCAAATTCCTCGTAGGAATTGATTACTAATTTTGCCATTTCTTATTTTTCTCTTTATTATAAATATTATTGTTTTCCTATATTCCGTCTTCAGCTTTCAACTGTTAACTTTCAACTATTAACTATTAACTCAAATCAGTCTCTTCTGAAAATATCGCGGGTGTAAACCTTTTCTTCCACATCATCCAGACACTTGTCATATCGGTTGGCGATGATGGCCTGGCTCTGCTGCTTGAAGGCATCCAGGTTGTTTACGATGCGGCTTCCGAAGAAGGTGGTTCCGTCTTTCAGCGTAGGTTCGTAGATGATAACCTGCGCGCCCTTTGCTTTGATGCGCTTCATCACGCCCTGTATGCTGCTCTGGCGGAAGTTGTCGCTGTTGCTCTTCATCGTGAGGCGGTATACGCCGATGGTGCAAGGCTTCTCTTCCTCCTCGCTGAAGTTGTTCTGGTTGGCATAATCGTAGTAGCCAGCCATGTTCAGCACGCGGTCGGCGATAAAATCCTTGCGGGTGCGGTTGCTCTCCACAATCGCCTGAATCAGGTTCTCAGGCACATCGGCATAGTTGGCGAGCAGCTGCTTGGTATCTTTCGGCAGACAGTAGCCGCCGTATCCGAAGGAAGGGTTGTTGTAGAAGGTGCCGATGCGAGGGTCCAGACCCACTCCGTCGATAATCGCCTTGGTGTCGAGACCCTTCATTTCGGCGTAGGTATCCAACTCGTTGAAGTAGCTCACGCGCAGGGCGAGGTAGGTGTTGGCGAAGAGTTTCACCGCCTCTGCCTCGGTAAGTCCCATGAACAGGGTTTCTATGTCTTGCTTGATGGCTCCCTCTTTCAGCAGTTCTGCAAAGGTGCGGGCTGCCTGCTCCAGTCGCTCGTCACCGTTCGGTCTGCCCACGATGATGCGGCTCGGGTAGAGGTTGTCGTAGAGTGCCTTGCTCTCGCGCAGGAATTCGGGAGCGAAGATGATGTTCTTGCTGCCCGTCTTCTGGCGGATGCTTTCGGTGTAGCCTACCGGAATGGTGCTCTTGATGACCATGATGGCATCGGGATTCACCTGCATCACCAGACGGATGACTTCTTCTACGTGCGAGGTGTCGAAGTAGTTTTTCACCGGATCGTAGTTGGTTGGTGTGGCAATCACTACGAAGTCGGCATCCTTATAGGCTTCTTCTCCATCGGTTGTGGCTTTGAGGTTGAGTTCCTTTTCTGCCAAATATTTCTCTATGTATTCGTCCTGGATAGGCGAGCGGCGCGAGTTGATGAGCTCCACCTTTTCGGGTATCACGTCTACGGCCACCACCTCATGATGCTGGCTCAGCAGGGTAGCGATGCTCAGGCCTACATATCCTGTTCCGGCTACGGCGATTTTTATCTTTTTATTCTCCATTTCTTTCTGTTCTTTTAGGCAGTCTATACCTTAATATATATATTAGTTGCAAAGATAGTATAAAAGGAGGAGACTACAAAATGAAAATGGGTTTTTTATTAAAAAATAACGCGAGAAGGGGGATGGGAGGAAAAGGAGTACTCAAAAAGGGAGAGGAAAAGGAGTACTCAAAAAGGGGAGAGAAAGGAGGCAGAAAAAGGGAGAGAAAGGAGGCAGAAAAAGGGAGAGGAAAAGGAGGCAGAAAAAAGCCTCCAAAATTCGCGAATTCTAAAACGGATGGCCGGTTGGGCGGAAATTCGCAAATTTTGAAGGCTGGGGGAAGCTCTTTTTAAAAACTTCCGGACTGGCCCCGATGCTCTCATAATGTCAATAAATCGGAATAATCGGGAATGGTCTCTAAAAATACATATTTTTTACTTTCATAATCCATCTTGCAGATGTAATGCTCCAGCCCGTTGCTCACCACCAGAAAGTCGACATGGAGCAGAAGATTGTAGACCGAAATCTGGTCGAACACTTTCTGCGTGATGGGGATGTGAGGGGCTTTGTACTCGATAATCATGCGGGGCTGCAGCTCTCGGGAGTAGAGCACACTGTCGGCGCGCAGCACCTTGTCGCCACATTTCAGCTGGATTTCGTTGGCAAGCAGAGAGGCAGGATACCCCTTGTGCTCGATGAGAAAATGAACGAAATGCTGGCGCACCCACTCTTCGGGAGTGAGCGTGATGAACTTCCGGCGCAGCACATCCAGTATCTGGGGATGCTGTTTTGAGCCCGAAACCTTGATGTCGAAAGATGGCAAATTTAAGCGAATCATTTTTCTGTACCTTATTATATATATGGTTATATTTCTTTCTTTTCTGTTTTCGATATGGTTTCTTTTCTTCTTTTAACCATACCTCATTTTCAAAAACTACCTCTTTTATATAGGCAGTTCAATTTATTTTTTGTAACTTTGCAGTCGAAGTGCAGCTGAAAACTGCACCTCAGAAAACTGCGAACCTGGAGGCGGAGCAAATGCTTGTCTGCACCCCCGGAGTTTGCTGGGTGCAAAGTTACAAAAAATAATCCAATGGTAGAAAAGAAAAGTGCAATAAGTTACGAGTCAATCATGAAAGATTTGAAGGCTCGGAAGTATTCTCCCGTCTATGTTCTGATGGGCGAGGAACCTTTTTATATAGATAAGATCTGCGACTACATTTCAGAAAATGTGCTCCAACCCGAGGAGCGTGACTTCAATCAGACGGTGGTTTTCGGAGCTGATGTTACGGGTGCGCAAGTGGCAGATTTGTGCAAGGGCTACCCGATGATGGCGGAGTATAGAGTGGTGGTTGTGAAAGAGGCTCAGAATTTGCGGAATTTGGAAGCGCTCGAGAAGTACCTCGAAAATCCGGTAAAAACAACCATCCTTGTTTTCTGTCATAAAAACAGCAAGCTCGACAGTCGTAAAAAGTTTTCTGCCCTCGCTGCCAAGGCGGGTGTGGTTTTTGAAAGCAAGAAGCTTTACGACCGAAATCTGCCGGGCTTCATCGAGACTTATCTCAAGACCCGTAAGGCAACCATTGAACCCAAGGCTACCCAGATGGTGGCAGATCATGTGGGAGCAGATTTGCACCGACTCACTTCCGAGCTCGACAAACTGCTCATTTCTCTTCCTGAGAACGACCGGCGTGTTACTCCGGAGATTGTGGAGCGAGAAATAGGGGTGAGCAAAGACTTCAATGCCTTCGAGCTGAGAAGTGCCATCGTCAGCCGCGATGTGTTCAAGGCAAATCAGATAATAAATTATTTTGACAGTAATTCGAAGAGTGGTTCTCTCTTCACGCTTCTCCCGATGCTCTTTACTTATTTCCAAAACCTGATGATTGCTTATTATGCACCCAACAGGCAGAACGAAAATGAGCTCGCAAAATTCCTGGATTTGCGCGGAGCTTGGGCGGCGCGCGAATATATTACAGGAATGAGGAACTATACGGGCGTGAAAGTGATGGCGATTATTGAGAAGTTTAAGGAGGTGGATGCGAAGATAAAGGGACTGGATAATCCATCCACTCCGGTGGGTGAACTGATGAAAGAACTCATCTTTTTTATCCTTCACTGATGCTGAAGAGCGAAGTGGGGGAGAGTAGGCGAGCTCCTGCTGAGAGTTTTCTCTCGGCAGGAGCTCGTTTCCGTTTTCGCCCTTCTTTGCTGCCTGTTTCCGGAAAGCAGCCAACTAGCGTTTAGCATTATAAATTTGCCCAAAATAGGTGATTTTCGGCTCTTTTTGGGGCGCTTACCTGGGCTCATTTGGGGCGATTTTTGGGCAAAAATGGGGGGTTTAAGCGATTTTTCGAGCTAGATTCCCATTTTTCTGTTTCGCCTGAAAATAGACTTAACTTTATTGGTTATCAGTAACTTACATAAATTAACCCTCTTCATTACTCGCGAATTTGCCCGTTTCCTTGCCGATGGGCTGGAATACGCTAGAAATGGAAAAAATTGCCATTTCCTGTTGCCTGAAATCGGTCGTTTGCATTTGTTAAGGTTTATGTTTTCTAAGTTTATATTTTTAAATTCATAAATCGAAACGGGTGATTTTGATTTATAAACATAAATGCAAGAAAACTAAATACCCGAATTCATATTTTATATTTATAAAAATAAAGATAAAACAGGGTGTTTATGGTTATGAATGAATAAATATTCATGCTATATTTTGAATTTATAAGTAGCGGAAACTCAGTTAGTTATGTGCTTTAGTTGTTCTATAAACCATAGATTTTTACATAGGTGTGGGGTAAATATTGCATAAATCGCTCTATATGCCTTTATTTAGGTGGTTTATGGTATGAATAACCAGTGATTTAGCCTAAATTTATAAAGAAAAGATTCGTAATATATTTTGATTGATAGGTTTATATTTATAAAACTAAACCTAAAAACCGAACACAGGAGTGAGTAGAATTCAAATTTGTAAACAGAAACCTAAAGTTTAAAAATCTAAATTTATTCAGAAATGTTTGGTTATTCTAAATTTTTGCTTTATCTTTGTAAAATCAACCGAAAAAGGGTCCAAAAGTGGCTTGTTCGGAAATAAAACATCGTATCAGTAGAAAAATGAACGCTAAAATTTTTAGAGCATGAAAGATAGAATCAGACAGCTGATGGAGGACCAGCACCTCACTCAGCAAAACTTCGCTCAGATGATCGGAATCTCGACCGCTACGCTGAGCAATATTTTCAACGGGAAGACCAATCCATCGCTCAGCATTGTGGATGGCATCCATAAGAGTTTTCCTCAGGTAAACGTTTATTGGGTACTCTACGGTACTCCTCCTATGTATCAGAACCAGGCTTCCCAGGGTGGCAGCGAAGAGGGTGCTGCTGACATGTATCAGAGCATTACGGATGGAGCAGCCGGTGGTGCTGAGGGGATGAAGCAGGGCAGTCAGCCTTCTGGAGCCGCCTCTGCCGAGCCTATGCTCGATTTTGGAGCCGATGGAGCCACAGTCTCCCCTACTTCTCCCTCGCTCTTTGACCAGCCTCAAATGCAGGGTGTAAATCGTACACCTAAAAATATCGCCCAAACGGCGGTAAAATATGTAGACAAACCGCAAAGAAAAATTACCGAAATCCGTATTTTCTACGATGATCAGACCTGGGAAACCTTCGTTCCTAAGAAATAAAGTAGGGATTGGAGAACCCTAAAACAAACACATAGGAGCGGCGATAAAGAAAAAATATCTCTTTTCTTTTCGTAAATTCGGATTTTTGATGTACCTTTGCATCGTAGAAACGTAGGTGGGCGTAACCGGAAGCTACGCGTACCTATTTTATAATATACGTACATTATATAATAAGCATATTAAAAATTAGCAATAAGATGAAAAAATATGTTCTCGACCTCAAGGTGGTTTCTGTAGAGGCGCTTAGCGATAAGCACGTTTTGATTAAGCTTACCGATGAGAAACCTTTGCCTGAAATCTTGCCTGGCCAATTCGTTGAAGTAAGAGTAGACCATTCGCCTACTACCATGCTTCGTCGTCCTATCTCCATCAATTTCGTGGATCGTGAAAATAATCAGCTCTGGTTGCTCGTAGCAATGGTGGGCGACGGTACCCGTCAGCTCGGACAGCTCAAGGAGGGCGACGTGCTTAACTGTATGCTGCCTCTCGGCAACGGCTTCACCATGCCTACCGGGAAGAGCCAGAAATATCTGCTCGTAGGTGGTGGCGTAGGTGTGGCTCCGCTCCTCTATTTCGGAAAACTCATCAAGGATTTCGGGGCTGAAGTTACCTTCCTGCTGGGTGCACGCAAGGCTACAGATCTGCTCGAACTGGATGAGTTTGCCAAGATTGGTAAGGTGTGCATCACTACCGAGGATGGCTCGGCTGGCGAGGTAGGTTTCGTTACCAACCACTCTGTTCTGGAGAACGAGAAGTTTGATATGATTTCTACCTGCGGACCTAAGCCGATGATGGTGAGCGTGGCTCGCTTTGCCAAGAAGGCTGGCGTGGAGTGTGAGGTTTCTCTCGAGAACAAGATGGCGTGCGGCGTGGGCGCTTGCCTCTGCTGCGTAGAGAAAACTACCGAGGGTAACCAGTGCGTCTGCAAGGATGGACCTGTCATCAACATCAAGAAACTTACTTGGGAAATCTAATTGAGTGAAGAACGAAGAGTGAAAAATTCGTTTGGAAACGAAGAACGAAGAGTGAAGAACGAAGAATTCTCTTGTCTTTGTTTGTAAAACATTTTTAAGTAAAAACAGAAGATTATGGCTGATTTAAGTGTAAAGATAAAGGATTTGGAGTTGAAGAACCCTGTGATGACTGCATCGGGTACTTTCGGCTACGGATTGGAATTTGCTGATTTCGTTCCTCTGGAGGAGATTGGCGGTATTATCGTGAAGGGCACTACCCTGGAACCGCGCGAGGGAAACGACTATCCGCGTATGGCTGAAACGCCTCAGGGCATGCTCAACTGCGTAGGTTTGCAGAACAAGGGTGTGGAGTATTTCTGCTCTCACATTTATCCTCAGATCAAGGACATTGATACCAATATGATTGTCAACGTGAGCGGACATTCGCCTGAGAGTTATGCTGAGTGTGCTGCGCGCATCAACGAGCTGGATAAGATTCCTGCCATAGAGCTGAATATCTCCTGTCCTAACGTGAAGGATGGCGGCATGGCTTTCGGTGTAACCTGCGAGGGTGCAGCCAGCGTGGTGAAGGCGGTGAGAAAGGTTTATAAGAAGACCCTCATCGTGAAGCTTTCGCCTAATGTTACCAGCATTGCCGACATCGCCCGTGCCGTGGAGGTTGAGGGTGCCGATTCTGTTTCGCTCATCAACACGCTGATGGGTATGGCGGTGGACATTGAGAAGCGCCAGCCTCTCTTGAGCATCCGTACGGGTGGTTTGAGTGGTCCTTGTGTTAAGCCTGTTGCCCTGCGCATGGTTTGGGATGTGGCTCATGCCGTAAACATTCCGGTTGTTGGTCTGGGCGGCATTTCTTCTGCCAAGGATGCCATTGAGTTCCTGATGTGCGGTGCTACGGCCATTGAGATTGGTACGGCCAACTTCATTGATCCTGCGGTTACGAAGAAGGTGAAGGATGGAATCAATGAGTGGCTTGATGCTCACGGATGCAAGAGTGTGACTGAGATTATCGGGGCCATCAAGTAAATTACACCTTATTATAAAAGGAGTGGCTCATACTTTGACGCCCGGTTTTAGGGCGTCAAGTGGGTTAACTCCTTGATATACAATAGAATAACTTTTCGTAAAAATATAAGGTTATGGATTTGAATCAGATAAACCCTGTTCTGTTGCTTGCTACGCTGACGCAGCAGATTGTAGAGCAGGAGAAAGAATTGGCAGAACAGAAGGATTCTGCGGAACACTCGTCTGTAAAAGCCTCTCTGAGCGAGAACCTCCTGAAGCGCGGCAATCTGCTGATGCAGATGGGCGACAAGGATGGTGCCGGAAAGGACATGAAGCGCTACCTGGAGCTGAACCCGGAGAAAGTAGGGGAGCTGACAGGAGAATTCAAGGCTGAAGGCAGAGAACATTGCAGATAAAGGAAGGGGCTTGCCTCACGGATTCCAGCGTTGCGTCTCTCCCTAGCGCCTAGCTTTTGAGTACATTTTTCTGCATTTTTCCGTATTCTGATGATAAAAATCGGGCGAAAATATGTTTTTTAGCATAAAATATAAGGAAAATGAAGAAAAATATATCAAATTGTTTGGCAATATCAAAGAAAAATGTTACTTTTGCAGTCGAGTTGAGATTTTTGCAAGTCGAGACTCGAAATCTGAGCACTGCCTGCTCCTTATATATAAAAGAGGTGTAGAGAAGAACTCTGGAAAATCTGAGCACAGATAAGCTCCTTATATAATAAAGGAGAAACGGGCTCGGAAAGAACAAAAGTGAGTAACATATAAAATGTAAAGACAATGAAGAAGTTTAACGCATTCTTTTTTAGCTATTACTTTTACTTTGCAAATAATTGTAAAGCGGGAAGTTGCGTGTAAATTTCAACTTAGGATATTAGATTCTTGAAATCATCGAAACGGTCCCGCTCTTATTGAGTAGGACCGTTTTTCGTAACATTAGACAAGATAAAAGAAACATGAAGAGAATAGCAATTCAAGGAGAGCTGGGATCTTTCCACGACATTACCGCCCACCAGTATTTCGAGGGCGAACAGATTGAAATCATCTGTTGTGCTACCTTCGAAGAGGTGTTCGAAAACATCAAGCGCGACCCTACTGTAGTAGGCATCTGCGCCATTGAAAACACCATTGCGGGCAGCCTGCTCCACAATTACGAACTGCTCCGGCAGAGCGGAACCACCGTGGTAGGCGAACACAAGCTCCATATAGAGCACAGCATCTGCTGTCTGCCAGAAGACGACTGGAGCACCCTGCAGGAGGTTCACTCCCATCCGGTAGCCCTCATGCAGTGCGGCAAGTTCCTAGCCAATCATCCCGACCTCAAGGCGGTGGAGGCAGAAGATACCGCAGGCTCGGCAGCCTACATCGCCCAGCACAAGGTGAGGGGATGGGCAGCCATCTGCTCTTCTTACGCTGCCCACATGTACGGCATGAAGGTGCTGCAGGAAGACATCCACGACAATCCGCACAACTACACCCGATTCCTCGTGGTCTGCAATCCGCAGAAGGCAGCCCTGCTCCGTCCCATCGAAAAGGCCAACAAGGCGAGCATCGTCTTCAGTCTGGCTCACGATAAGGGATCGCTCTCCAAGGTGCTCACCATCCTGAGTTTCTACGACATCAATCTCACCAAGATCCAGTCGCTGCCAAACATCGGACATGAGTGGGAATACCTCTTCTACGTAGACCTCACCTTCGACAACCTGACCCGATACCGCCAGAGCATCGACGCCATTACGCCACTCGTGAAGAAAATAAAGGTGTTGGGAGAATATGAGGAGAAAGAATAGTTGATAGTTAACAGTTAATAGTTGAAAATAAGAATTATGATACAACCAGCCAATAGAGTAACGGAAATACAGGAATACTACTTCAGCCGCAAGCTGAAGGAAGTGGCTAAGCTTAATGCCGAGGGCAAAGACATCATCAGTCTGGCCATCGGAAGTCCAGACATGCCGCCTTCTAAGCAGACCATTGACAAGCTCTGCGAGGTAGCCAACAATCCAAACGCACACGGATATCAGCCTACGGTGGGCATACCAGAGTTGCGCAAAGCAATGGCTGGTTTCTATAAGCGTTGGTATGATGTAGACCTCGACTGGGCTACAGAAATCCAGCCCCTCATAGGTAGCAAGGAAGGCATTCTGCACGTAACGCTCGCCTTCTGCAACCCTGGCGATGAGGTGCTTATCCCGAACCCGGGATACCCTACCTACACCGCCATCAACAAGATTCTGGGTACCAAGATTACCTACTACGATTTGAGAGAGGATAACGGATGGCAGCCCGATTTCGACGCCCTGGAGAAGATGGACCTGAGCCACGTAAAACTGATGTGGACCAACTATCCTAACATGCCGACAGGCGGTGTGGCAAAGCGCGAAACTTACGAAAAGCTGGTGGCATTCGCCCAGAAGCACAACATCGTGGTGGTGAACGACAACCCATATTCGCTCATCCTCAACGAGCACCCAATGAGCATCATGCAGGTGCCGGGAGCTAAGGACTGCTGCATCGAGTTCAATTCTCTGAGCAAGAGCCACAACATGCCAGGCTGGCGTGTGGCGATGATTTCGAGCAACAAGACTTTCATCTCATGGATTCTGAAGGTGAAGAGCAACATCGACAACGGAAGTTTCCGAGGCATACAGCTGGCAGCTGCCGAAGCGATGCTTAACAACACGGATGAATGGCACCGCGAGAACAACATCCAGAACTACCGCCGCCGCCGCGACATTGCTGAGGAGATCATGAAGGTGCTCGACTGCCAGTTTGACCCTAACCAGGTGGGCATGTTCCTTTGGGGCAAGATACCTGAGAAATATGCCGATGTAGGAGACCTGACAGAGAAGATTCTGCATGAGGCTCGCGTCTTCCTCACCCCAGGCTTCATCTTCGGAACCAACGGCAAGCGTTACATCCGTATCAGCCTCTGTGCCAAGGATGAGAAGATGAAAGAGGCCCTGGAGAGAATCAAGAAGGTTTTTGAAAAGTAAAAGGCCTTTGAAAGGTAAAAAGGTAAAAAGAGCCTTAACCCCTTTGAAAGGTAAAAAGAGCCTTTCCCTTTCCGCCCCCGTTCCCAGCGATTCCATCGCTGGTCCCCCCGGGCTTTAATCTTAAAGAAAAAAGTAAAAAAATAATAATATACGACTATGGAATTAGAATTAGAACCATTGAATTTTCCTAGTGATCAGGAACGCCCTTGCGTCATTGCCGGCCCTTGCTCGGCAGAGACAGAAGAGCAGGTTATGACTACCGCTAAGCAGTTGGCTGCCAAAGGTTGCCACATGTTCCGCGCAGGTGTGTGGAAGCCACGCACCAAACCGGGAGGCTTCGAGGGTAACGGTGAAACAGCCTTGCCTTGGATGAAGCAGGTGAAGGAAGAAACAGGCATGCTGACAGCTACTGAGGTGGCTACCCCAGAGCATGTAGAGCTCGCACTGAAATATGGAATCGACATTCTCTGGGTAGGCGCACGTACATCTGCCAACCCATTCGCCATGCAGGCACTTGCCGACAGTCTTCAGGGCGTAGACGTGCCTGTGCTCGTTAAGAACCCGGTAAACCCAGACCTCGAGCTCTGGATTGGCGCCCTGCAGCGCATCAACCAGGCAGGCATCAAGAAACTCGGTGCCATCCACCGCGGATTCTCCAGCTTCGACAAGAAGATTTACCGCAACCTTCCTATGTGGCAGATTCCTATCGAGCTGCACCGCCGCATTCCTCAGTTGCCTATCATCTGCGACCCTAGCCACATCGGCGGTCGCCGCGACCTCATCGCTCCTCTCTGCCAGCAGGCTATGGACCTGGGTTTCGACGGTCTGATCGTAGAGAGCCACTGCTCTCCTGATGATGCCTGGAGCGATGCCAAGCAGCAGGTTACTCCAGATATCCTGGATTACATCCTGAGCCTCCTCGTAGTTCGTGATGAGCATTATTCTACAGAGGGTCTGCATCAGCTGCGCGGTCAGATTGACGAGTGCGACAACCAGCTGATGGATCTCCTG
>ERZ773229.820-NODE-820-length-24481-cov-42.145050_pt1 | contig 24481 bp, 23 predicted proteins | sample MGYA00580992_ERZ773229 | MGnify/ENA primary metagenome ERZ773229 (study PRJEB29015, sample SAMEA2737795) | human gut metagenome | biome: human gut; feature: human-associated habitat; material: faeces | place: China | collected 2012 ... | reverse complement strand
CCAGAACAAATATATTTTTGAATTCCGTTTTTAGTTTTTCCATTCTTTCTTAATTCTACCTTTCTCATTTTGTCACCTCGGCGACATATTATATCATAGCGAGACATTTTCACAAGTTAACACTTAAGACATTATCACAAATTAATCATAATCTTTAATGTTTTTACTTGAAACTAATTGACTATATTCTTACTTAATGTTATACTTTTTATAGTATTAATAGTAGGAATAGTAGAGGTGACATAATGAAAAAATTAGTAGATTCAAAATTCTTAATGATTTTGGGAATTAGTGTTATAGCGTTAATTTTATTAATAGTCGGAGCGTTTTATTTGTTTTCGCCAGATGAAGAAGTATTTGTTAAAAATGGATATGTTTTGAATCCACTTAGTGCAAATGCAGAGAGATATTTTTTTAATGAGGGTGTAGGATATCATGAAAATTTATCTTCTATGGTTGAATTTGTTGATGTTGATAATAATAAGGCACAGGTTTTAAAAAATAGTTTTTTACATTATGATGATGGTTCTTTATCTTTTTTGAAAAAGGGAGCTATTTTAGATATTGATTCTATTTCTATGGGATTAGCAAAGTTTTATAATATAACTAGTGAATCTATTATATTAAAAAATAAAAAAGAGTATTATGTTGATTCTCTTAATGGTAAGATTACTTTTAATAATTTTATTGGAAGAATTAGTGATGATAAGTATATTGTTGTGGGCAATGCTAAACTTAAATATTCTGGTAATCCTAATGCAATAGAGGGGGATTACTTTGAAATAGTTTATACTGAAGAGGGTATAGTTAACATTGAAAATAAGAGTGTAAAATATCAGATTGCTTCTGAGGGGGCTTTTATTCAGATTGGTGACTATGTAATTGATTTAGGAAATAAAAAAATCACTAAAGGTGATACAGATATTATGTCAATTACTGCTATTACTATAGATGGTAATGAAAATGTGGAGATTTTGCCTAAAGCAAGTTCTAGTGGTGGAACTGGTAGTGGTTCTGGCGCTGGTGGCGCTGGTACTGGTGATGGCACAGGTGGCGATGGTACTGGTGATGGAACTGGTACTGGCGCTAGTACGGGTGATGGTACTGGTGATGGAACTGGTGGTGCTGGAGGAAATCCTGGAATTAATGTAGATGATAATAATATGACTAAAATATCTCTTAAAGATGCTATAGTTACTGCTACTAGTGTTAGTGTTAAATTTGATATTGAAAATAAAAATGATGAAGATAATTATATGCTTCAAGTTGTTAATATTGATACTGGTAAGACGGTAGATATTACGGCAGAGGTTACTCCGGATGCAGAAATTAATGTTAATCTGCTTACTCCTAATTCTAAATATTTATTCACGGTGGTTAATTCTGAAACAAAAGAACAATATTTTCAAAAGATATTTAAGACTAATTCTTTTGGAATTAAACTTGAAAAGAAATATGCAACTGATTCATCTTTAATATATAGTGTTATTGTAGGAGATAATCCGGATGTTATGTATGCAAAACTTACATTATATAAGTTTAATGAAGAAACTAATCAAAATGAAGTTGTTAATTCTAGTTATTATGATAGTGAACTAGGTGAAGTAGTTTATGTACCTAAGGTTTATGAATTGAAAGATTTTGAAAGTGGTAGTGTAGATGTTTTATTTGATGGACTTGATAGTAATACAATATATACGGCTGTTTTGGATGATTTTTCTTTGGAAAGTGGTAATTTTAGAGATGTATATAATATAGCTGTTACTAATTTAACTTTAAAGAAAACGCCTGTATTTAGTAATTTGACTATTAATAGGAGCCAAACAGAAGAGAGTTTTAAATTATCTATTGGGGATATAATTGATGAAGATAATGCTATTACTAATTATACTTATTATATATATGAAAAAGAAAATAATAATTTGGCTATAGATCCTATTAGTAAGAATAATGCTAGTCCTATTTCTGTTAAATTAGGAATGGGTAAAAATGAGTTAAAGGGTGAAGTTAATTATTATTTTAAAACAGTTATTGAATATTTTGACAATGAGAAATATATTGAATATGTTACAGTTAATAGTTCTGATTTTAAGATGGGTAGTGAGCCTGTAATTACGGTTGTTCCTGACGAAAACAAAGTTACTCATGAAGCTATTGCTGGTACAATATATCTGAATGATTTTAGTTGTATGATTAATATTCCTGATAGAGTTGGTTGCTCTGGTGCTGATACGACTAGAATTGAAATTAGTAAAGTTAATAGTATTACTGGAGTACAAACTGTTGTACGTAGTGAGAATGTTAATTTTACTGTTAGTGAAAGTGATATAAGATATGATTTTTATTTTGATGGACTTGAGATGGGTACAACATATTATGTTAATGTTTATGCTAAATATAATAATGGTTATGATTTAGAGGAAGTTGTTTTATCTCATTCTGATGAATCTAAGAAAACTGTTACTACTAAGGAACTTTCTACTTTTGATGTAGATTGGACTGATGTTGGTAGTAGTGCTAATCATGTTGTTAATTTGGATGCGCAACTTACGGGAGAATTTTCACCTGGTATTATTACTCCTGAAGAGAGTGCTTTACATATTTCTAAAGTTGTTTTGTATTTATATCAAGGAAAGGTAGAGGAAAATTTGTCTGATGTAGAACCTATATCTATTAAAGAGATAAGTGGTGATGAAGAGAATACTATTAAAAGTTTATTTTATGATAATAAATATAGTGTTACTACAGATGGTACTTTTGGTCTTGATATTGATGCTTTGAAGGCTTTGAATGAAGATGGTAAATTAAGTGAATACTATACGATAAAAATGTTTGCTTATTATGATAATGAAGGTACTAAACAAATTAATTTAAATAATAATGTTATTGTTTATAAAATATCACCAGTTTTGCTTATGGAAGAGATTGAGGAACCTACGATAAATATTGAATATATTACTAATAAGGCTAGTGGTTATATTTTTGATAAATTGGGTGATAGCGGTACACATGTTGGATATCGTATTACGGCTGCATTTGATAAGAATGGTCTTCTTGCTAATTCGATTACTCCTCAGAAGATAACTTTTAGGGTTTTTGATAGTGGAAATAATCAAGTTAGATTTTATGTTAAAGATAAACGCGGTAATTTATCTCTTGTTGATAGTGTTGAATATGATAATATTACTGATAATTATTATGAAACAGAAATATATATGGATTATGGAATAGATTATTATGATAATGATTTGATTATGAGAAGGGGTGGAGTATACACTATTGGATATGTTATTGATGCTGTTAGTAATGATGTTAATGTTAAATATCCTACGGTTACTAAGCCTGGTATGCCTAGTGATTATGGTGTATATGGTGATAGTGTTAGTCCTTCTAAAGAAAGTCCTAATTTTAGAATGTATCCTTCTACTTCTTCTATGGATAGTGTTACATATAAATACTTTATTAGTGATCCTGATTGTGCTTTATTTAAAGAAGAAGGAGAAAGTAAGTATTATTCATATTATAGAATTAATTATGGCTACGAACAAAAACAAGAAATTACTATGGTTGATGTAGATAAGAGAGAATTTGCTGGTAGTTTAATATATAATGCTATGCAAAATGATATTTATAGTATTTATTATAAAAAGAATGTTAGTAAGACGGGAGATATTACTAATGATATTGTTGATTATTTGGATGAGGATGTTAGTGGATTTAGGTTTGAAGGTAAATATGATGCTTTAGCTTTGAATGAAGATGGAGAGTTAAAGTATAACTTTAAGTATGAAGTAATTAATAATCCTTTAACAGATAATAAGGTTACTATAAAGATGTTAATGGATAAGAATTTATTGGATAAAGTATTATCTTATAAGGTTAGTTTTTCTGATGAGAAGGGAAATAAGCTTGATTTAGATGTTCATAATTTATCTAGTTGTGATCCTAGTGAATTAACTTTAACTGAGAATAGATGTATTAATGTTGATTATATTACTTTAAAAGAAAAGGGAATGAATTCTGTTGGTAGTAATACTAATAATATAACGGTTACTGTTAGTGCTATTTATGATAATGGATTGATAGGATTTGATATGACTTCTGATAGTGGATACTATATATTCCAAGAAAATGTTACAGTATCTTCTAATGGTAGTTATATATCTACTAATAGTAGTGGTATACCATTATTGTGGACTCCTGATAAAGATATTAAAGGAAAAGGATATTATACATATACAAAAGAGGTTGATAGTTCTACTGGATTAATTTCTTCAGTTAAACTTAAAAATAAAATATATAATAATAAAGAAACACAAAAGATACCATTAACTTTGAGTTCTGTTGGTTATGGTTCTAAATATGGTGTTATGAATTTGAAAATGGTATCTATTGATGAAATGGTAGGTATTAATAATGTATTTTCTTTTAGTAGTATTACTCCTAAGATACAGGTAACTAATAAGACACAGCTTATTGATGGTGTTGTTGCTAGCATTGTTCCTTCTGGTATGGATACATCTGATTTGAAAAATGAAGGTAGTGAAGATGATCCTCAATATTATTTCTATGTTGAAGTATGGGATAGTATGGATAATGTTGGTAATCTTGATAATAAATTACAAGTAAGACCAAGAATTAGAGTTAATATTAATGATTTAGATAATGTTAGAATAGATAAACTTCTTCCTAATAGTACATATTATTATAAGGTATATGCTTATATGTATAAGAATGGTGTTAGTACTTATACAGAACTTTTCTCTAGTAATTATTTAAATGAATATAAGACAGAGACTTATTCTTTCTTGACGTTGGGAGCTGAAGCTATATTTCAATCTTATAAAAATGAAATTGTTATGGATAAGAATATATATGGTAATAGAAGTATTTCTACTAATATTAATTTGATTGCTTATAAGAATTCTGAATCGTTTGATTATTCTATATTTTACTATATGTGTAAGACTGATAGTGAAATATGTATGAGAAATGATATTATTTCAGAAGATATAGTTGTTAATAATTTGTTTGAAAATAGTATTTCTATGGATGAATTAAAGACTTCTAATTCTAGAGAAATTGATATATCTAGTTTGAATTTAGAATTTGGTACTGATTATAAGATGTATATATATGCTGATATTGATGTTTATGATATTGATGAAGATGGAGAGTATTATATACGTAAACATAATTTGTTATTAAATGGTATTAGTTTGACTACTAGATTGAGGGCTTTGACTGAACCATCTTTTGTAGTTACTAGAGAGGCTAAAATTGTAGATGGGGAGTATGTTATTGATTTTAAGGTTGTAGTAAATGATCCGGATAAGACTTTGGTTAATGGTGAATATTTTGTTAAATTGACTGAAGGTGGTAATTTAATTGGTACTATTCAAGAGTTAACGGAAGATGGTTATTCAGATATTTCTCTTGGTAGCGTTGAAGATTATTCTAAGTATCCGTTTGATGCTAGTGTTACTAATAAGAGCATTAGGATAAAGGGCCTTAGTGAAGAAAGTAAATATACTGTTACTGTGAGTGGAAGGGCTTATGTTAATAATTATAGTAGTGATGTTCCTGTTGAGGATAGGACGTTTGATGTTGTTAAATCACATACGGTATATTCTTCTAATCAGTATGGTATTGCTCTAGGTAAAGATTTGACTTTCTCTGCTACGGAAAAGAGTATTATTGTTACTTTCTTAGGTGGATCTAGTTTTGAAAATATTAAAAAAGTTCATTATACTATAGGATTATATGATGAAGAGGATACTAATACGACTAGTGGTACTTATGTTATTGGGGAAAATGGTAAATATTTTGAGATATATAATCGAGAGAATTGGCGTTTTGTCATTAATCCTGATGGTATGCAAAATATACTAGGAAAAACGTATGTTGTAGCACTTAGTTTTGAGGTTCAACTTACTAATATGGAAGAACCAGTAATATTAACTAGTGATTTATATTCTGGTAAAGTTGAATATGTTATTGATGAAAAAGATAAATAGTTTGGAGGAATGAAATGAGGAGAAAATTTGATATTAGAAACAAGAGAAGTTTTATAGTGATTATGGTTTTGGTTATAGTATTTATTATAATTTTCTCCTTGTTTATTGTTAAATATACAAATAGTTTAAAGGTTGGTTATGTGGTAGAAACTTCCTCTGTTCTTAATGATAGTGAAGGTAATACTTTGGTGTTATCTGAAGATGCTACATTAAAGGTTAAATGGAATGGTAATTATTATTTAAAGTATCAGGATAAAAATATTAATCTTGGTAAAAAGGTAATTATATATAATGATGTTACGGGTAGAATTACTTTATATGGTGTTTTTTATAAAATTGATGGTGATGGTAATGTTACTACTTTGAAAGATGAAACTGTTATTGATAATTCTACGAATACAGGTTTTTATAAATTAGAGGATAGAAAGTATTTAGCCATTGATAGAACAATATATACTAAGGATAAGAATCTTCAAACTAATAATTATTTATTGATTGAATTGGATAAATTAGGGAATGCAAAGTTAAGTAATAATAAAGTTAATCTTAAAACTTTGAAAGAAACTTCTATTGTTACTTCTGCTTATACTTTTGATATTGCTAATGAAATAATTAATTTTGGTAAAAAAGATATAGACTTGAAAAAGATAATTGGTTCTACAAATGCATATAGTTCTAGTGAACCTTCTTCTAGTGGTGGTATTTCTGGAAACGGTTCTGGTACTGGTGGTGGAACTGGTACTGGTGGTGGAACTGGTACTGGTGGTGGAACTGGTGCTGGTGGTGGAACTGGTGCTGGTGGTGGAACTGGCGGAGGTGCTGGAGGTGGCACTGGAACTGGTGGTGGAATTTCTCAAGGTGATGTTATTAATCCTGGTGAAGATGGTGAAATTACTGATATTGAAGATATAAAGAATAAAACTAAGGTAACTTCTATTATTAGAGTGGCTGAAGGTATTACTAATATTGATGTTGATTATGTTATTTATGATCCGTATGATGAATATAAATCTGTTTATGTTGAAGTTTTGAAAGAAGGTAAAATAGAGGTTATATATTTGTCTAAGAATAATGAGACTTTGAGTATAAATGGGTTAAATCCTGATACTACGTATAATATGAAGTTTATATATACATATATTGATAAAGATAATAATTTGGTTAAAGAGACTTTTGATGAAATTAATGCTAAGACTTTGATGCCTAGTTATTCTGTATCTGTTTATAAGTTATCTAAGATTACTAATATTTTAACTTATAAAGTAAATCTTCAATCTGGTTTTAATGTGTCACGAGTTGATGTTAATTTGTCGTTTAATTATAATCATGTTAATCCGGATACTTCTTTAGTAGAAATAAAGAAAGCTTCTATAGATGGTTATGTTTTAGTTAATGAAGGAGAGCAATTTAAACTTGGTACTTTTGATATAAGTGGTTATGATATAGATGATAGTACTTTACTTAGTTTGACACTTAAATCTGTTGTTTATGGTGATAGAACTCTTTTGGTTAACAATACTTATACGTTTAGTTTTGGGAGGTAAGTATGAAAAAAATATGGGATTTTATAAAAGATAAGTATAAAATATTTATTCCTATTGTGGTTGTTATTGTTCTTCTTATTGTGGTTGGATATTTTTATAAGGAATATAACTATAATAACTATAAAAATAAAAGGGATGTAGAGGTATATCAATATTTTGGTGGTCTTAGACATGATTATACGGCTGTTTTTACTTATAATATTAAAGATGTTATTGTAGATATTCGTGGTAAAGATGAAAAGATTGAATATGATTCTACACCTATATATTTGCCTGGTGAGGATAAAGTTATTTTTCCTAATGCTATGAGTGTTGTTTTTCCTTTGAGAGAGGGAAGTCAGTATAAGATATATAAGTATTCTATATATGAATATGCTAGTGATGATAATATTTATTATTTAACTAGTGGTGAATATAAGAATAAATATACTTATTTCTTCTTATTTGATGGTAATGATACTTATTTCTTTCCATATGAAACATCATTAAAAATAGGTGGTACTGTGTATAAGAAATTATCTCCTATGTCTTATGTTTCTTTAGTAGGTGGTGTTACTTTAATATATTATGATAAGGGTAGTGATACTTCTGAGGTTATTGAAGTTGATAATAAGAAGGTAGAAGTATTTAATGATAATTTAGATTTAAATATTAGTGAAAAATATTTTAATAGTTTTAGTAATAAAGTGTTACTTTTTAAGACTGATTTTTTAAATGACATTACGAAAATGAATATTGACAAGTAATGTCTTATTTTGATATAATTAGTGAGAGTAGGATACTTTAAAAAGGAGTTGGAAGAAATGGATATTATTTTGTCAAATACGGCTTTAGCTATAGGAATAATGATTGGATTATGTTTTCTTGGAATTGGAATTGGTGTTGGTATACTTGGTGGCCGTGTGGCTGAAGCAATTGGTAGAAATCCAGAAACAAAAAATGATGTTGTACATTCTGTTATGACTATACTTATAATAACAGCTGTATTTTTGTTATTTTTATTTGCTTTTTGCTTTCTATTGTTATTCTTTAATCCGTTAGTTACTTATTAGTATGCTTTTATTATTTATTAGTGTTTGTTTGATTATTGTCATTCTTATTCTTCTTATGTTCTTGATTCTTAAAAAGACAGTTAAGATTGTCAATTCTCAGACAAAGTCATATTTTGTTAATAAACTACAAAATTATGATAATTTAATTGAAGCCAAAGAAAATAAGCTTAATGAAATAGAAGAATTAATTAAGAATAGAGAAACTGGATTAAAAGAAAAAAAAGAAGAAAATAAAGGAAAAGAATATAATTTTGATACGGATGTTATTGATTTACTTAATCAGACTAAATATCAGGATAAGAATGTTTTTGAATTAAATAAAAGGATAGATGAGAAATTTGTTATTAATTATGAAGAATTGATAAAGGACTTTTTATCTTTTACTGATGATAATAAAGATTATGATTTTTGTTCTAAGTTAAGGGATAAGTTTGATAGTGATACAATATATAAATTTAAAACGGTAATTCCTAGTAAATTAGATGAGGCTTATCGTGAATATTTGAATGATAGGGAATATTCTGTTTATGAGGCTTTTAAGTTAGTTACTGTTCAAAATACTATTGAGAATTTTATTGATTATTTGGATAGAATGAAAGAATTAAATAGTCCTTATATTAAAATATTAGTTGGTAGTAGGAATGAAAATTATAATTATTTGAGTGAATATATAGAAACTATTTTTAGTAGTAAGATATATAGAGGAATTAAAATTATATATAAGAATAAGATATATGACTTTAGTCTAAGCGAAAGGGATGTATAGTATGGATGATATTTGGACAAATAATTTAAATGATACGATTGATAGTATTAAGAATAACAATAATATATATACTCAAGGTAATGTTATTAAGGTTAATGAATATAATGTTGAAATTACTGGCTTAGATGATGTTTCTTTTTATGAAGAAGTTAATATTGCTGATAAGGCTACGGGTTATGTATTTGGTATATATCCGGATAGAGTTATAGTATCTTTGGTTAAAATTGATAGTGAGGTTAAGCCTGGTGATATGGCTTATGCTTTGAAAAAGGAATTCAAGTGTTTATTTAGTTTGGATTCTGTTGGTAAGGTTATTGATATATTTGGTAATGATTTGATTGCTGGTAAAAGATTTGATAATTTAATTGAACTTAGTATTGAGAATCCTCCAATGCCTTTAATGGATAGAGGTCCTGTTAAGAGAGAATTGTTAACTGGGATTACTGGTATTGATTTAATATATCCAATCGGTAAGGGGCAGAGACAACTTATTATTGGAGATAAGAAAACTGGTAAGACACAAATTGTTTTAGATACGATAGTTAATCAAAAAGATAAAAATGTTTTGTGTATATATGTAGCGTTGGGAAAAACTAAAAAGGAAGTAAAGGATATCTATTATGAATTGACTAAAAGAGGGGCTGCGTCATATACGATTATTGTAGCATCATTTCATGATGAATTACCTACAAGGACTTATTTAACACCTTATGTTGCATTATCTATTGCTGAGTCTTTTATGTTACAGTCTTATGATGTTTTAGTATGTATAGATGATTTGAAAAAGCATGCTGATGTATATAGACAAATAAGTTTATCTAGTAAGAAAACACCTGGTCGTGATGCTTATCCTTCTGATATTTTCTATACTCATAGTAGGCTTTTAGAGAAGGGATGTCAACATAAGAATGGTGGATCTATTACGATACTTCCTATTGTTGAAACTAAAGCTGGTGATATAACTGATTATATATCAACAAATATTATATCTATTACTGATGGACAGATAGTTCTTAATACAAAGAATTTTACAAAGGGAGAAAAGCCTGCTATTGATTATGGTTTATCTGTTTCAAGACTTGGTGGTAATGTTCAATCTGAAGATATGAAGAGGGTTGGTAGTAAGGTAAGGATTAATTTGTTATCTTATTTGGATGTTAGAGAGATATATGAACTTGCTAATATAGATGAAATGAGTGTTGAACTTCAAAATAGATTAAAGGAAGGTCAAAGAATACTTGATAATTTGAGACAGTATAAGTTTTCTCCTAAGACAAAACAGGAAATGTTAGATAGTTATAAATTTATAAGTGAAAAAGAATAGTGAGGGATTTTTATGGTAGTAGGTAAAATTATTTCAATTTTTGATATTAGTGTTGAAGTAATACTTAGTGATAGTTCTATAAAAATAGGTGATATTTTAGTTTTAGAGAATGATAATAAGTATTCTTTTGAAGTTGTTAATATTAATAATATTAGTGCTACTTGTATTAGTTTGGGGACTACTAGAGGTTTGAAAAAGGGTGCTAATGTTGTTAAAAAGGCTGATGGTATTGAAATTGAATACTCTGATAAGATTTTGGGACGTGTATTTAATTCTTATGGTGATGCTATTGATAATAAAAGACTTGATAGTGTTAGAAAGAGAAATATTAATCATAATACCATATCTCTTAAGGAATTAAATGTAGAGAGTGATATATTATGGACAGGTATTAAGGTAATTGATTTCTTTGCTCCGCTTCAAAAGGGATTTAAGATGGGATTACTTGGTGGTGCTGGAGTTGGAAAGACTGTACTTATTAAAGAACTTATTCATAATGTATATTCTTCTATTAATGCTCATGCTATTTTTGTTGGAGCTGGTGAGCGAAGTAGGGAAGGTAAAGAACTATACGATGATATGTTAGAATCTAATTTGCTTGATAAAATGGTAATGGTTTTTGGAGCTATGGGTGATAATCCAGTATCTAGGAGTAAATCTGTTTATTCTGGTCTTACTTTTGCTGAATATTTAAGAGATGAGAAGAAACAAGATGTTCTTATATTTATAGATAATATTTATCGTTTTATTCAGGCTAAATCTGAGATATCTACGGAACTTAAGGAATTACTTATTGAAAATGGATATCCAGCTGATATGGCTTCTGAGATAAGTAAAATAGAAGAGAGAATTAGTTCGACGGATAATGGTTCTATTACTTCTTTCCAAGCTATATATATACCTGCTGATGATTATAATGATGAAGCTGTTCAGACTATTACTTCTTATATGGATGGACAAATAGTTTTGGATAGAAAAGTTGCAGAACTTGGTCTTTATCCTGCTATTGATGTGTTTAAATCTACTTCTAGACTTGTAGATATAGAAAAAATTGGAGAAAGACATTTTAAACTTATTGAAGAAGTTTTAAGATATTTGACGAGATATAAAGAACTAGAAGAAATTATTGCTATTTTGGGTATTGAAGAATTATCTGAAGATGATAAGCATATTTTCTATCGTTCTAGAAAGTTAAGATATTATTTTTCTCAGCCAATGTTTGTAGCAGAACCATTTACTAATATTCCTGGTGAATTTGTTAAAATTGAAGATGTTTTAATAGATGTTGAGAATATTTTGAATGGTACTTATGATAGTGTTGATGAAAGTAAGTTCTTATTTATAGGTAAGTATCATGACTAATGAAGGAATAAAGGTAAGAATATTTGACCTTGAGAAAGGTTTAATAGAATATGAACATATTAAAACGATAAGAATAGTGTGTCCTGAATATAATTTATTAATTATGCAAGATTATTTATCTATAATTGGTGAAATTAATGGGAATATTGATATTAAGAATGAAGAGATTGATATATCATATAAGAATATAAAAGCTTTTTATATGAATAGTAAGAATGTGTTTAATTTAATGATTAAAGAGAGGTAATTATGGATAAAAATATAAATATTTTTTCTAATTTGATAACTTTTTTAATCGTGGCTATAATATTTTTGGTAGCTTTGTTTGTAATATTTATGATTACTCTTAAAAATTATAATGTTAAGTCTAGTAAATTAAAGTTTTATGGTTTATTTTTAGAAATGGATAATCGTGGTATATTGGCATTTAGTGCTATAAGTTTAAATTTTATTTTCTTAGTATGGTGTACGACGACATTTACGGGATTAAATTATATATATGTTTTAATGACACTTACTTTTATGTTGTTTGCTAATTTGGTTAATAGAAATTATAAAAAGTTACCAAGAGATTTATTATTTACTTTAATTAATTGTTTGTGTATATATGTTGTTAATTTGTTATATAATTATTTGGTTAATGAATATACATCAATATTTTTATTAATATTATTGGGATTACTTATGTTATTTGTATTTTTATATTATATATATACATTATTTAAATTATTGAATGAAGTGGTACAAAAAGATAAATATTTACAGAAAAAAGATTATAAAAAAGTATAGGGTGAGTATATGAAAATAAAAAATGTCGTTAAAGTTATGAATTTCCAATCTTTAGTAAGGGTAGATAATGCTAAAAAGAAAGCTGATAAGTATCGTAATGTTGGTAAAGAAATAACTGATATACTTGCTAGAATATTTTATAATAAGAATTTAATACTTGATAAGAAAGTGTTGGTGCCTCTTGAAAGTTTGCCTGTACTTAACATATATATAGCTAATGATTATGGTTTTTGTGGAAATTTTAATGCAGAGATAAATAAACAGTTGAAGAAAGATGTAAATTGTTATAAAATTATAATAGGTAAGAAAATAATTTATCATGATGACTTAACTGTTTTAAAGATAGATAAGGATGATTTCTTTAATAGGTTTGAAGAAATAGAAAATCATATAGATAATTCTATAGCAAATATGATATATAGTAAAATAAATGTTTATTATAATCATTATTATTCTCCAACATCTTTTGAGTTTGTTAAGATACAGTTATTTCCTATAGAATTTAGTGGTAGTTATTATGATGGCGAAGATTTTGTTACTGAGACGGATATTAATCGTGTTTTGAGTAGCTTAGCAACGTTTTATATATGTTATCAATTAAGAATGTGTGAAAGTATTAGTTTTGCTGCTGAAAATATGTTAAGAAGTCAAATTACTTCTTCGGCTTTAGATAAGATTGAAGAGCGTGAAATTGAGGAACGTCAAAGAGAACTTAAAGAGAAAAAAGATAAAAGCATTCGTAAAAGTGTAGAGAACTTTAAAAAAATAAGTTAGGTAGGTGAATGGTATGATAAAACAAAGTATGGGTTTTAATGATATTACTGAAAAGAAGTATAAAATATTAAAAACTAGTTTGATGTTGGGTAGTCAAGAAGATAAAGATGAATTACTTCATGATTTTAATGATACGGTGATAAAACTAGATAGTATTAATGAGTCTGTTTATGAAGAAGGTCTTGCTGCTAGAATGTATACAACATTAACTTTGGAAGAGGAAAGGGATAGATTAAAAGATTTAATTTCTTATATTAAGAAAAGAGTTAAAGAAAGAGAAGAATTGTCTAATGAGTATTTTAAAGTTACTTCTGATTTCTTAGAAGATTTGGGTGAAATTAAAGAAACGGAAAAGTTAGATGTATATAAGACTAGACTTAATAATATAATAGAATACTTAAATAATTTAGAAAGTATTTCTAAATTAAATACTAAGTTAGAAGAATTAAATGTTTTACTTAATGAAAAGTATGAGAGTAGAAATAATTCTAATATTATTAATAGTAAATTAGAAAATACTTTGTTAGAAGAATTTACTAAGTTAATTAATGGTGATTCATATTATAGTACTTTGAATTATGAAGATATAGATAATGAATTAGCTAATTTTGATATAGAGAAAAAAGATAAGAAAAACACTTTAGATACTTTTGAAACGTCATATGAGGCTTTAAAGAAAGCTGGAGTTAGTGGAAGTGAGAAATCTGAGTATAAGTCTTATTTACAAGATGCTAGAAATGATTATTATTTGATATGTGATAAGATGTATATGTTAAATCTATATAAATTGGTATTATCTACGGAAGAAGATTATTCTAAATTATATAATAAGAGAGAAATTATTAATAGATTGATATTAGAGAGAAATTCTTTGAGAAGAGATTTAGAAATTGAGGAAGATGGTTTTTTAGAAGAGTTTGTTTCATTGTGTGTTGAACAATTTAATATAATTAAATCTCAAAAATATAACTTAGAAGCTATAGATAACTTACTACTTGAGATAGGTAAGTTAGAAGATAAGATTAGGGAATTAAAAGAGAAAAATGAAAGAAAAGAAATAATAGAATTAAAAGAAGAGTTTTTAATTAAAGAGAATAGTGATTCAATTAGTCCTACGATTACAATTGAGAATGATTTAAATAATGTTGTAGTATCTAATGATGATAATCTTGTTATCAAAGTAAGTAATCCTACGAAGATGAAGGTAAATGATGTATACGAAACAGCAAGATCTGTTATGAAAAAAGTTGTTCTTTCTTTGGAACCTAAGAAATTTACTAGGAAAAAGAGTGCTTATGATCTTAAAGAAAAAAGAGATAAATTTAGAGCTGATAAGATTGAAAATAAAAAAGAAGATACGGTTGTTGTACCGGCTAGTTTAAATGTTGTTTTACCTAAAGAAGAGGTAATAGATAATAAAAATATAAATATTACATTGGATTTACCTGTTATTGAGAAATCTGATGATGTTACTTTTTCTGCTGTAGATCCATTTTTAGATGATAATAATAAGGAAGAAAATAAAATTGATCCATTCTTTCAAGATAGTAATATAAAAGATAATTCTAAGGTTACTTTTGATAATGTAGATCCTTTCTTAGATGACAATGATATGGAATTGACTTTTGATAGTGTAGATCCTTTCTTAGATGACAATGATTTAGAAGAATTAGAGAAGGGTAATAGTTTAAGGTCAAATATGCCTGATATAAATAAAATAGGTTCGGTAAGTCCAACAAAGTTTTTATCGAAAATTGAAGAATTATCTTATGACTCTAATGATAATGTAGTATTGCCTACTATGGGATTAACTAATAATGATAGTATAAAAGTTCCTATAGTATCTGAAAATTATATTAGTGATAATAAAAATAATAGTCAAAATTAGACTATTATTTTTTATTAAATAAAGTTTTTTTAGTTTGTGTATCTTAAACTTGCATTAGATACATTAAAGATAATTCCTAGTAATATCATATAAGAAAGTAGGGATGATCCTCCATAACTTATAAAGGGGAGGGTAATTCCCATAATAGGGAGTAATCCTAGTGTCATGGATATGTTATATATTTGTTGGAAAACTAATACAGCAACTATACCACCGATTGCATATTTATCTGTTAAGTTTTCTGTTTTATTAACAGTAGATATTAATACTTCATCAAAGTATATAATTAATGATACTAAGATAAATCCTCCAATTAAGCCAAAATTGGAAACAAATATGGAAAATATAAAGTCTGTTTGCATTTCTGGAAAATATATTGGTGTATTGTTAAATCCATGTCCTGTAAATCCACTTGAGCCAATTGCTATTAATGAATTATTAAGTTGTAATCCACTACTATTGGTCCAATTAAGGATTCTGTCTATTCTGTAAAAGAATGATGTTCCAAATATTTTAATAAATAATTTTTGATTAAGAAAATATATTCCTAAAAAAATACCTAGAAATACTATAAATAGACTTATAATTATAACAAACCATCTTTTTCTTATTCCTCCAATAAATAACATTGTTATAGTAATTATTAAATACATTATAACTGCTCCTGTATCTGGTTCTATAAATGTAAGTATTGAAGGAATAAGAACAATTATTAATACTTTTAGTAAGAATTTAAATTCTTCTGTAATATCAGGATTACTATATTTGTTATTAAAGTCTGTTATCATTCTTGATAGAGCAATAATTAAAAATATTTTCATAAATTCACTAGGTTGTAATGTGCCTATAAATGGTATTGAGAACCAACATTTGGCATTATTAACTTCTTTTCCAAACAATAGAACTAGAATTAGTGATATAACACCAATGGTATAAAATATATAAGCATTGTTATATAGAAATTTATTGCCTAAGGCCATTATGGTAAATGAAATTCCAAAACCAATTAGATACCATACTATTTGTTTAATCCATAGATTTTGAAATTCTTGTCCTAGTAAATTTTTGGTAGAAAATATTGATATTACACTAATAATTAAAAAGATAATAATAGGTATAATAATACTATTTTCTATTTTAAATTTAGATATGTTTTTAATAATATCACCTCGCTTATATTCTTATTTTACCACTAAACTGGATTTATTTATACAAAAATATATTTATTTTTCATATATTATATTAAAGGAGGGTATATGAATACTAAATCAAATATGTATCATAATAAGATAGATAAGCAATTTACTAATAATAGTATTTTTTATTCAACGTTAGAGAAAAATGATAAAGTATTTGAAAGTAATGATATAAGAAAAAAAATTCAAAATATATTTAATTCTAATGATTATATTTATAGAGTAAATGTTCATATTTTATTAGATAGTGGTCTAATAACAAGAAAGGTAATAGGAATATATAATAATAATTTGGTAACTATAGATAATGAGTATATACCTATTAGTAATATAAAAGATATATATAAATAAACAAATAAAACACTATTACTAGTGTTTATTTTTTAAATTAATACCGAACATACTTCCTAACATTGAGGTTAATATAAGGATAGAATAGAAGAGTAGATTTTTTATTTTGAATGGTATTTTTATTATTAAGTAACTAAATATAATCATAAAGATTATATATATTACAGAAAACTTAATTCCTTCTAAATATGCTTTATTATTACTGTTTTTACCAAGAATGATTGAAGATAATAATAGTGATATGATGGGGATGATTATTTTAATTAGATTCATATTTATTTTTGTGAAGTAATTTATTAAAGAAATAATTAGGGTATAAATAATAATTTGACCAAATAAGTAAGCATAACTTTTTAAAAATTTTTTCATATTTCACCTAGTAAACTATATGTTAGTATATTTTAATTATGATTGTAAATACTAATTATGGTGAATATATGGAATTGTTAAAAATATCTTTTAGAATGTTTTTTTTCTATTTTTTTATTATTTTAATTTATAGAATTATGGGAAAAAGGGAAGTGGGGCAACTTTCTATTACTGATTTAATAGTGTCTATTTTAATAGCAGAATTGGCTATAATATCTGTGGAAGATGTTAAGAAGTCTATTTTCTATTCTGTTGTTCCTATAATTATTGTTGTAATACTTCAAATGGCTTTATCTTATGTTAGTTTGAAAATACCTAAATTGAGAACTTTTTTGGATGGTACTCCTTCTTTTATAATACAAGGAGGGAAAATTAATTATAAGGAGATGGTTCGTCAAAAGTATAATTTGGATGATTTGATTAGTCAATTAAGAGAAAAGGGGTATCGTAATGTTGAGGATATTGAGTATGCTATATTAGAAAATAATGGAACATTATCTATTTTTGAATATAATAAGATTAGGAAAAATAGCCCTATTCCTTTACCAATAATATTAGATGGGTGTATTCAATATGATACTCTTAAATATTTAAATAAGAATGAGGAATGGATAGATAAAATACTACTTAGAAAAAGAGTTAATTTAAGTGATATATTTTATGCTTTTTATAAGGATAAAAATATTTTTATAATAAAATATTCTGATTTAATATAATGAATAGACTTTATAATATATTTACTTTTCTAAGTACGTTTATAAGAAATATTTTAGAGGTATATTCTTGTATATATTTATATCAAAAGGGTTTAATTTTTAGAGAGATACTATTATTTTATATTCTTGTATATTTGATAGGAATAATATTAAATATAATGATTTATTTTATATCTAGAAAAGTTTCTATAAATTATTTATTAATTATATCTATTATTTTTTCTATAATTACTTATTATTTATTTCATAAATCTAATAATTATTTACTTCTTGGTATTTTGTTATCAGTATCTATGTTTACTTATCATCCAATTAGACATATATATGGTGTATATTCTTTAAATAATAAAGTTGATATAGGTAATAATTTGATATTTATGTATATAGCTATTATTTTATCTAATTATTTTGTTATGAAAAGGATAAATATTTTGGTTATAATTTTATTATCTTTTTTGAGTATAATTCCTTTATTTTTTGTAGATAAGAAGATGTATAATTCTAAGATGTCTTTAATAAAGAAAGATAAGGTTATATTTTTTATTAAGGATCAGGGTAGAGTACTATTTATGTTGTTTGAACCGTTGTTTTTATATTTATATATAGATAATAGTATTAGATATGTTGGATTATTTAATGTTATTGTATCTATTGCTTCAATAATATATATGTATTGCATAATTAGGTATGTTAATGTTAATAAATACTTTAAATTTATAAATATTTTCTTGGTGTTTGTACTAATATTAAAATTAAATATAAATAATAAGTATTGGTTATATGTAATAGCTTTTCTTGAGGGTATTTGTTTTAAAACAAGTGAATTATATAGTACTAATATATTATATAATACTGTTGATGAGCCTATTGGTTATATTGTTATGACACAGATTATTTTTTTGGTAGCAAGAATAGTTTTGCTTATTATATCTTATTTTATTGGTGATATTAAAATAATGTTATATATGTTTATTTTTATAATTTTTTTGATAAGTTTAAAAAAAGATACTATTGGAGTATCTTCGTAGTGTTTTTAAAATTAAGTTTGCTTACTTTGTATAATACATCTTTGCCGTATTTTGCTACTAATTCTTTTCCTGTTTTATCAACTATATCTCCAGCACCTTTTGGGAATGTTATGCCATATTCTTGTTCTAATTTATTCATTTCTTTTAGAAAGACATATCTACTTATCATAGATGATACGGCAACGGATAAGCATTCGTCTTCTGCTTTAGTTAGGAAGGTAACATTACTTATTTTTTTAGGAGCATCTTTTATATGATTATAGAAACTTTTTGGAGGTTCAAATTGATCTATTACAATTTTGTCATATTGATAGTTATTATCAGTAAAATAAAGTAGGGTTTTGTTATGTAGTATGGCTTTCATTTGATTCATATTAATCTTTTTTTTATAGTAGTCATTGTATTCATTATTGTGTACAACAATTGTATTGTATTTGATTCTTTCAATTATTTTAGGAACTATTTTTAGTATGTCATTGTCTGTTAATTTTTTGGAATCTTTTACTTTAAGTTCTAATAGAAAGTCTATATCATCTTTTGAGACATATGATGCTGTAACTACCATGGGACCAAAATAATCTCCAGTACCAACTTCATCAGATCCAATTGAACTAATTCTTAGTGGAAGTCTTCTTTCTTTTTTCTCTTCATTTTTTTTATCACTTGAACTAGTAACTTGAGCACTACCAGAATTTATTTTTTCTGTTTCTATCCAAAAAAGTGAGGATAAATCAGCATCAAATCCTTGGAATACACATTTTCCTGAATTATATAGTGTTACGACTGTACCACCATCATCAGCTTGAAATATAGCATATGGGGGAGTTTTCTCTCTTTTGTAATCATTAAAATATTCTATCATCATATTTTTGGTTTTTTCACTTACGTTAAGAACTTTAGTTATTACTTTTTGTTTCATTTTACACCTCATATGATTATTTTATCATAAAATTCTTTATTTTTAAACTGTTTTGTTATATACTTATAGTGTAAGGAGGATATATGAATGTAATTGATATAATTATTATATTATTTATACTTTTAGGGGGAGTGGCTGGGTTTAAGGCTGGTGTTCTTAAGAAAATAGTTAGTTTTGTTGGATTATTTATAGTAGTATATTTGTCGTTTAGACTTAAGAATTATCTATCTCCATTTTTTTATGAAAATTTACCATTTTTTAATTTTTGGGGTATTTTTAAAGGAATACAAGTATTAAATATAATTTTTTATGAATTTTTGTCTTTTATAATTATTGCTTCTCTTTTATCTTTAATATACAATGTGTTATTAAAAGTTACTGGTATATTAGAGAATGTTTTAAAGGCTACGGTTATATTAAGTATACCATCTAAGTTATTGGGAATAATTGTAGGTATGATAGAAGAATATATTTGGGTATTTATTGCTTTAGTTGTATTTACTTTACCAGTTTTTCATTTTAATATGATTTCTGAATCTAAATTGGCTAATTTTATATTGAATAATACACCATTTTTGTCAGGGTATGCTACGAAATCGGTTGAGGTATATAATGATATATATGAAGTAATTGATAATAGACAGGGTAAGACAAATTATGAAGTAAATAAAGAGGCTTTAATAATTCTTTTGGATAATAAAGTTATTACTATAGATTCTGTTGATATATTAGTTAGAAGAAATAAAATAGAACTTGAAGATACAAGTTTCTTAGATAATTATAGGGAGGGTAAGGTATGAAAATAATACATTTAGAAAAAGAAAGTGATTTTGATAATTTAATTCAAGGAAATGTTTTGGTGGATTTCTATGCTAATTGGTGTGGTCCATGTAAAATGTTAGGACCTATTCTTGAAGAGGTATCAGATTTAATTCAAATAGTTAAGGTTGATGTAGATAACTTTGAGGAAATTTCTAAAAAGTATAGAGTTATGAGTATACCAACGATTGTTTTGTTTAAGAATGGAGAAGAGATAAAAAGAAATGTTGGTTTTATTGATAAGAATAATTTAGAGAAATTTATAGGATAGTATATACTATCTTTTTTTTAAAAAATATGATATTATTAGATTAGTTGTAGTAAAGAAAGGAATGATATTTTATATGAAGAAAAGGATAATTATTGAAGCAGAAGGTAATGAGAAGGTAGATAGTAAAGAAAAAATTAATGGTATTATACATAGTCCATATGCAGAATGGTTTATATATATGATAGGGTATGCGATTGTTTTATTGATAGCGTCTAATTTATTTACTTCTTTTAATATTGGAGGTAAGGTACCATTTTTAACAGCTTTATTGGGGGCTATTATAATATATATATTAAATAAGACTATAAAACCTATACTTATAACTTTAACTCTTCCTATAACATTATTTACTTTGGGAATAACTTATCCTTTGGTTAATGTAATAATTTTATATATAACTAGTTTTATATTGGGTAATAGTTTTAATGTAAGTGGTTTTTTTGCTCCTTTATTTATATCCATAATAATATCTTTTTTAAATATATTAATGGAGGGATTAGTTATTAAGCCTATTATACAAAAAGGGAAAAATAGAATATGAATAAATTTTGTATTCAGATTGGTAATATTACTATATATTATTATTCTATATTAATATTATTGGGTGTTATTATTGGCTTATATTTAGCACTAAAGGAAGCGGATAAAAATGGAATAGGTAGATCTTTTATTTCGGATTTATCTTTTTATGTTATATTATTTGGAATTATTGGGGCTAGGATATATTATGTAGTATTTAATTATAGTGAATATAGAAATAATTTTTTGGATATTTTTAAAATATGGAATGGTGGTATAGCTATATATGGTGCTATTATTGGAGGGGGGATTGCAACGTATGTTTATTGTAAAAAAAAGAATAAGTCTTTTATTAAAACGATAGATACGATGGTACCTAGTTTAATAATAGCTCAAGCTATAGGTAGATGGGGAAATTTTTTTAATTATGAAGCATATGGTAGTATAGTTAGTAGAGAATTTTTAGAAAGAATACATATTCCTAATTTTATTATAGAAGAGATGTATATAAATGGTTTTTATCATCATCCTACTTTTTTATATGAGTCTATTTGGTGTTTATTAGGATTTATACTTATTTTGTTTATAAGAAAGTTATTAAAAAGAAAAGATGGTGCTGTTACTTATACTTATTGTATATGGTATGGGATAGGAAGATTTTTTATTGAAGGACTTAGAATGGATAGTTTATATTTGTTTAATTTTAGAGTTAGTCAGTTAGTATCTATTGTTTTAGTAGTGTTAGGAATAATTGGATTTGTAAGGAGGATGCAATATGAAAAAACATTATGAAGTCATAATTATTGGTTCTGGAATAGCTGGGATGACTGCAGCAATATATTTAAAAAGAGGGGGGGGTTCACCATTAATAATTGAAGAGTCTGCGCCAGGGGGACAATTAAACAAGATTAATGTTATAGAAAATTATCCTGGTTTTGAAAAGACTGATGGACCTTCACTTGCTTTTAATATATATAATCAGGTTAGAAAGTTAGATATAGAATATTTATTTGATAAGGTAACAAAAACGGATTTTACGAATAATATAAAAGTATATACTAGTAAATTAGAATTAACTTGTGATTATTTGGTTATTGCTACTGGTAAAATTAGTAAAAAATTGTTTTCAGATGATGATAGGTATATTGGCTCAGGTATAAGTTATTGTGCTTTATGTGATAGTCATTTATATAAGGACAAAGATGTTGTTGTAGTAGGTGGAGGTAATTCTGCTCTTGAGGAGGCATTATATTTATCTAATATTTGTAAGAATGTTACTGTTATAAATAAAAATGAAAAATTTAGAGGAGAAAAAGTTTTAATAGATGAAATTAATGAAAAAAATAATATTAAATGTGTGTATAATTCTTCAATAAGAGAATATAATATAGAGAATGATAAACTTGTATCTGTAACATTAGCAGATGATAGTGTTATACCAGCAAGTGGATTATTCATATCAATTGGAAGTGTACCTAGTACAGATATATTTGATGTAGAAAAAGATCATTCATTTATTATTACAGATTCTAATGGTATGACTAATGTTAAAAATGTATATGCATGTGGGGATGTAATAAAAAAGAATGTATATCAATTAACTACGGCAGCATCTGAGGGTACAATTGTGGCATATAGTATAATGAAAAGTATTAAAAATTAGTAGAATATACCAAACATTTCAAAAAACGAAAAAAATGCAAAAAAATGCTTGATTTATAAAAATAAATGAGGTATTATTAAGAAGTCAACCCGAAAAAAAGATGTACCAAATAAAAAAAGGAAAAAAATAAAGAAAAAAGGTTGACATGGTATGAAATGTTTGGTATATTAAATCATGCATTCAGAAATTACTGAATGGAAAGAAAATGTTCTTTGAAAACTGAGCAAAACGTCGATTTTTGAGAAGCACCAGGAAACTTAATTAAAAGAAAATAAAATAATTTTTTTTGGAGAGTTTGATCCTGGCTCAGGATGAACGCTGGCGGCATGCCTAAGACATGCAAGTCGAACGAGGAGACCTTTGGAAAATGGAGTGCTTGCACAAAGTTAGAAGAAGATTATCTCCTAGTGGCAGACGGGTGAGTAACACGTGGGTAACCTACCTTTAAGCTGGGGATAACAGTTGGAAACGACTGCTAATACCGAATAAGAGGTACGTAAAAATATCATTGAAAGGAGCCTTTAAAGCTTCACTTAAAGATGGGCCTGCGGCGTATTAACTAGTTGGTGAGGTAATGGCTCACCAAGGTAACGATGCGTAGCCGAACTGAGAGGTTGAACGGCCACACTGGGACTGAGACACGGCCCAGACTCCTACGGGAGACAGCAGTTAGGAATATTCGTCAATGGGGGAAACCCTGAACGAGCAATGCCGCGTGAGTGATGAAGGTCCTCTGGATTGTAAAACTCTGTTGTATGGAAAAAATGACTATATTAGGAAATGAATATAGAGTGATGGTACCATACGAGAAAGCTCCGGCTAACTACGTGCCAGCAGCCGCGGTAATACGTAGGGAGCGAGCGTTATCCGGATTTATTGGGCGTAAAGCGTGCGTAGGCGGTTTATTAAGTTTAAGATGAAAGGCTGGGGCTCAACTCCAGTTTGTCTTAAAAACTGGTAAGCTTGAGTATGGTAGAGGTAAATGGAATTTCTAGTGTAGCGGTGGAATGCGTAGATATTAGAAGGAACACCAGTGGCGAAAGCGATTTACTAGGCCAAAACTGACGCTGAGGCACGAAAGCGTGGGGAGCAAATAGGATTAGATACCCTAGTA
>ERZ773229.815-NODE-815-length-24737-cov-14.875618_pt1 | contig 24737 bp, 29 predicted proteins | sample MGYA00580992_ERZ773229 | MGnify/ENA primary metagenome ERZ773229 (study PRJEB29015, sample SAMEA2737795) | human gut metagenome | biome: human gut; feature: human-associated habitat; material: faeces | place: China | collected 2012 ... | reverse complement strand
ACACCCCATTTCCTAAACAGTATACCATACTGTCTAACAAATGGGGTGCAGTTCAGTGAGTGTTGCTCTCCGTTTTTTCTTTTATGGTATTGCGCGGTGTTGCCTTAATTATTTTGCGTATATCGTACCAACGATTTTTCCACGAAGGCCACAGGGCAGCAGCTTGCACAACAGGCTGAGGAACTTGTACTGTGCTCCTGCTACACATATTGGCTTGCATTTCTTCTCTATGATTTTTGCTATGTACGCACCGATCACTTCCGGGCTGGCTCCGTTCTGCTCATCCTTTTCCATCTGACTAACACTGCGGGAGATCCGGCCACCGTATTCCTTGTCGCCAACGATTACCTTCTGCCGTGCCTGCGTGAATCCAGTATGGATGTCACCCAGCTCAACAGCTGTCACCTGAATGCCATATGGCTTCACTTCGTTGTCCAGTGCGCAGGAGTAAGAGGAGATTGCCGCCTTGCTTGCGGAGTAAAATGCCTGGAACGGAATATGTGCGACCGCTGCCACAGAGCTGATGTTGATGATATGCCCTTTCCCGGCTTCCCGCATAGACGGCAGGACCGCCTTGTTTACATTGACTGTGCCGAAAAAGTTCACATCGAACTGTACCTTCGCCTGATCAAGCGCTATGAACTCCACCGCGCCAGAGATGCCGAAGCCAGCACAGTTGACTACAACATCAATACCGCCAACTTCTGAGAGAATCTCGCTTACTGCTTTCTGAACCGCATTTTCATCCGTCACATCCACGCTGATGTGCTTTATTCCGTCCTGCGGCACATCCCGCCGACTGAACTCATAGACCGCAAATCCGGCATTTTTCAGTGCCGCAGCCGTACTGTGTCCGATGCCGGAACTGCCTCCCGTTACAAGAGCTGTTTTCATACTCTGCCCTCCGTATTTTCTTCTTCCTCAACCACCTGCTCGGCACACTTGGTCGCGCTGGCGTACTTGAAATACCGCACTTTTTTATTGTACCGGCGGCAGAGGTCGATTGTTCCATAAAAGGACTTGTGCGCTATTGCGTTTGTCTGAATCCAGACTACATTGGCCTTGGGTTGCCACCGAAGGCACTTGTGTCTTTGCCATCATCATAAGTGGTGCGGATTTCTTCGGCTTCAAATGCTCCTCGTCATAGGCTTTGGTCTGCTTCAGAAGCCGAGACAATGCCTGGTCGTTCTTATAGTTTTCTGTCAACAGCTTATCCAGCCCTTGGAAATAAAGGTCTGCCCAATTCCAGAACCTTTTCTTAAAATCAGCGACTGCCAATTTCTTATCCATGTCCGGGATCATATCAAGAATCTTTTTGAAAACACTGTCTGGTTTCGAGGTGCTGGCTATAGTGTCGGCATCATTGCGTTCGTGGATTATTTTCAGCATCTCTGCCAGGACATTAAAGCCATAGCAGGTATCATAGGCATCCGGCATATATGCTTCTGTTTCAACCGGCAGCAGTTCACAGGCATCTTCCAAGCGGTCTGCATCCTTTAGATGGTCGAGCATCCATATTGCTGCGCCCAACAAAAAAGATGTTTCATCATCCAAACGATCATAAGTAGAAATCGGCAGCGAGGAAGTATGTGCAAAGCTCTTTTCCACATCGGATATCGGGTACTTCTCTGCAAAGAGGTCGATAAACTCCTGATAAAGATTAACCACGGCCTTCATACGGCGCGAGTACTTTGGCTCTTCCATGTCATAGTGGTTCAGAATATTTTTGCTTCGGTTGCAGTTCCGGGTGACATCCCGGTTCTTTCGGAAAACGGAACGTACCGCCTCCTGCACAGGGTCAAGGTTTGACTTCTTTGCCAAATAAAACACCGCCTTTTTCGGTCAAAATCTATAAGAGCATTCTTGCGATTCTATCATACCGGAAGGGCGGTGATATGACAATATCTGACAAAAGTATTATTAGCGGGGTGTGCTTTGAAGTTTCATGAAGAAATCCAGCAAGCCCACACCGATGTCCTGTACGATCAACGTTCCTTTGAGCTGCTGCAGATTATTGATTTGCGCTCGGCTCTTGCTGTAAGCCACAGCCCGGTCGATAAAGGCTGCCAGCGCAGGACCATCAACGGAGCCGTTGTCCATGACAGCCTCCAGCTCGGCTCTCGTTCCCTCGACTTCTCCAACATAGAATTTCACCACTGCTGCCGCCGCCAGCTCTCTGCCGACCAAGCCGTATTCTTCTGGAATCAATTCTCTCATCTGCTCATTCCTCCTGTGTGTCTTTGTGACACCAAGGATATAACAGATTTTTACACATAGCAATTGGATTTTTCCATTATTTCTTTGGTAGCTTAAAATCAATCTTTCCGCCAAGCACCCCTGCACCAATTCCAACCATCAGTACTAGCGAAGCGCTTATCGTACTCATAAGTTTCCAGTTAAAGTTTCTTTTTTCAGAGTCCTTCATCCCCACGCTTTCTTCAATAGGCTTTTCTCGACTACGAATCTCTGTGTCTTTTGAATCCGCTACCTTTATGAGTTCAGACTCCTTGTTAAGTATTTCAACAATCGCTTCAGGCGACAGATTAGGATTATCCAAGCACTTACTGTAATCAGCCTGAACCTGCTTCACAAGTTCATAAAACTGTTTCCTGCTTTCTTCTTCATAATCCAATTCCTTGTCTGCAACCGCATAATAAGCTTTCAAACTATCATCGTCGCTTTTTATAAGAGAATCCAGCATTCCCTTATATTCAACAAGCGTTGATTGCATCAACTTGACGAATTCAGGAAATTGAGCCAGCACTTCTCGTGCAACCTCCGGTCGGAGTTCTGCCAGTTTTGACACATAACTCACAACTTCATTTTTTGAAAGATTCTTGAAATCAGTTCGTTGCATCATTGCAAGGACATTCTGTTCTACTGGTGTATAGCCCATTTTCAGTCCCTCATTCCCTAGCTAATCCTTTGCTATTTTCATATTACCACAGAGCATCTTTTTTCTCAATCTCTTCGGTGTAGAAAAACAACAGTATAAGCAAAAAAGCAGCCCACCCGGTCACCTTCCAGCTATGTACTCTAACACAGTCGGAAAGCAACCAGATGGGCTGCACCCTGTCACACGATTTCTATCCTATCCTTGTACACCAGCACTTTCTGAACCCTGTCCACTGCATCTGAACCCAGCTTCTCGGACACAGCCTGCACCAGCGCATCTTCCTTCACCATGGCATTCATGCATCCGTTTCCTTTTTTCCCTTTCTGCCGTTCCTTGCAGTTCCATGCCTTGTAATGCCCAGATCTGCCCTTATAAGTCCGGCGTACAAAAAGAGCACCACACTCTCCACAGAAGACTTTTCCGTAGAGAGGATGATGCCCCTTACTGCGCTGGTAGATACCGGCCTTATTATCCGCTTTCCGCTGTTTGAGGATCTCCTGCACAGCATTCCACGTCTTCCGGTCGATGATGGCCTCATGATCGTCCGTTAGATAGTTCGGCTTGTACTCCCGGTTGGGATCGGGTTTCTTCGTAATGTAATCTCTCGGAGGCTGCTTCTGAAGGAGCTTGTCCCCTATATAGGTTTCGTTCGACAGCATATACCGGATAGTTTCCACCGAGAAGTGGTCCTTGCTCGTCTGGCTTTTGGCTCCCATCGCCACAATCCCATCCGAGATTTCCCGATAGGTCTGTCCTTCCAGAAACCGTTTGAAGATTTCCTTGACCACCCACGCATCCCGATTGGGGACCAGCACACCTTCTTTACTGTCATACCCCAAAATACGATTGTTGCCGAGATTGTACTCGCCCCGTGCAAAGCGGTTCTCATAGGCAAGCTGGACGTTCACGCTGATCGAATGACTTTCGTCCTGTGCTACGGCAGCCATCTCCTGAAATTCCGGGCGGTTCTCCGCCTTTGTTGCCGAATGCCTGTCTGCGTAGATTTTGACCATTTCCCACTCAGGGTGACTCTCAATCAAATCCGTATAGTACCTTCTCTGGGTCTCAAAGCTCTCTATCCCGTTCATGGAAGCAAGAACTCTGTTCTCTGCATCCCAGAACCTGATTGTTGCCAAAAGGATATTCTCCACGTCTATGGACAACGGCTCCGTTGATGGTCCTGCGCCGGCAGCCTTTATCGACCAGGCTGTGGCTTACAGCAAGAGCCGAGCGCAAATCAATGAGCTACCGCAGCTCAAAGGAACGTTGATCGTACAGGACATCAGCGTGGACTTGCTCGACTTCTCATGGACTGCCGAGAGTAATCGATTGTGCAAAAGAATATTCATGTCACCGCAAGTAATTATAGCAATCCCACGAATTAGTGCAAATAATCACAAGATTTGAACCAGCCTAAGCAATCAGAAGGCGAAACAGCTTGAAAAGCACATTGGATTGCGCTCGGAAGAGCATCCAGAGTTTGCGCCTTGAATTTACGCAGGAAAGCCTTCACTTTCGACCAGAGCTTTTCAATGGGATTCAAATCAGGACTATACGGCGGAAGATAAATGTATCGAACGCCAGAGCTGTCCAGCAGATTTTTCACTACCTTTGCATGGTGCGACTTCATATTATTCATTACGAGGACAGAATTGCCGTTCAGATGAGGAAGCAAATCAATTTCCAGATACCGCTTAAACCTCTCTACAGTCGTTCCACCTGAAAAAGTGGTATACCGTAGTGTCCCATCCAACTGGATGGATGACAGAATGGTCGTGTTCCTGGGCTTGGAAAGTGGTGCAGAATCAACAGTTCTGCTTCCACCAAGCGAATAGGCATACCGCCTTGTCATATCCGTATTGCATCCGCTTTCATCCAAAAACACAAGATCACTTGCCTTGAATCCAGACATAAGGCCGTTCCAGTTTTTCCTCTTCTCGGCCACATCGGGGACGCTCCTGTTCACTGGCATGAAGAGATTTCTTCTTACGGCGATATCCCAATTGCCGAACTGTTTTTCGGACAGTTTCATTGCTGACGGTAAGGTGAAGAGTCTCAATGATCTCCTGCATTGTTATGTCCGGTCTGCTTTTTACAAGCTATTGATATTTTCAACTTCTTCCGGGGTCAATGCCGGTTTTCTTCCACGAAGGTAGGTTCGAGTTTCAATTGAACAGGTTTCGTCCAAACGCTTTTTCAGGCGGTAGACAGTACTCCGGTTAACGCAGTAGTTCCTTGCTACTTCCCGGACATTATGACTTCTTTCCAATGCTTGAATCAATAGTTTCCTTTCCTCGTTGTGCAACATTTGAATCGCCTCTTTGACTTGATTCTACACCTTTTGTCAAGTAGTTGCTCTATTTTTCTGGATTGCTATAAATTCGAATTCGCATTCAAGAACAGACTTCATTCTCTGTGTTAAAACTCCCAAATCACAGGATATAATTTTATTTCTTAAAACTTCATGTGACTTTCCTTTTTCAATTTTTTCTTTATTTGGCCAGGATACATATATGGCTCTTTTGCGAGTACTTTTGCAACAGGTTCAGTTTGCTGTATAAATCATAACCCCGCGTGGAAACGCGGGGTATGCAGAACGGCCCCATAGGGGCCACAATACCAGCCACGCCTAAAGGCGCACAATGAGCGACGTCAACCGCATACTGACGTCGCTCTTACTTTCTCATGCTATCCGTAGGTACTTCTGGCGAATCGTCGTCATCGAAGTCAGCTACATTCTTGAACGGATCTTCGTATTCCTTGAAGCTCAACTGATCGCACATTTGATCTTCTGCTTCTTGATCTCGAATGTATTTGCGGATTTTGGCTTCGTTTCCACCTACGGTATTTACGTAATGTCCTTTTGTCCAGAACACCCTTCTTCCGTATTTGTACTTTAAGTTTGCATGTCGCTCAAATATCATAAGTGTACTTTTTCCTTTGAGGTATCCCATGAAATCAGCAACGGCAAGTTTCGGCGGTATGGATAAAAGCATGTGAATATGGTCTGGCATAGCGTGTGCTTCTATGATTTCTACATGCTTATAATCGCAAAGCATTCTCAATATCTTACCGATATCTTTTCTCAGTTTTCCATAGATTGTTTTTCTACGATACTTTGGTACTAGCATAAGGTGGATCTGACACGGTATGTCAATTTCATGGAGCTATTCGGTGGCTCAAAGGATGAAATCAATGAAGCCAAGGAATTTAGAGCCGTCGTGACTGATCCAAACCATGCGAATCCTCTCTGTATCCCGGAACCGTCTGACCAGTTATCAAAAACAGTTGCAGAACGCAGCGTTAAACAGCCTGTCAAGGTGATGCTGACCCCTTTATTGTGGGTGCGCCAGTTGTTAGAAAAAGCAATCCAACAGTAATTGGTGTAATTAGTGCGATTCATGGCAGTGGTGATGCTACAGAATATCAGGTTATGTTCATGGACATCGGATTCGGAACATATTATGTGGATCAGCTTCTGCTGGCAAATGCCACACCGAAGCGTTGTAACGTGTCCATTGATGAGTTAAAAATTCTTCTGACCGCACAGCAACTCTGCAACCCCACCAATGACCAGCTGTATTCTCTGAATGCGGCTCGTGTGGATTTTGCTCCTTACCAGTTCCGTCCGGCACTGAAAATGATTCATTCTGAGTGTCCGCGTATCCTTGTGGCAGACAGCGTTGGTGTTGGTAAAACCATCGAGGCGGGTCTGATCCTGCGTGAATTGCAGGCGCGTGACGAGGACTTTGAGTCGGTTCTGATCATCTGCCCGAAGCCGCTGGTTGCAGAGCATAAATGGCGCTCTGAGATGAAACGCTTTGACGAGAGCTTTACGGAGCTGGATGGTGCATCGCTCCGGGAAGCAATCAACGAATGTGATAAGGATGGCGCGTGGCCTGCTGCACTCCGTAAGACCGTTCTGCCGTACTCGCTGATGACAAAGGAACTCCTTAACGGAAAAGGTCGTCAAAAGGGTCTGCTTGATCTGGAAGATCCGATTCACTTTGACCTTGTAATCATTGATGAGGCGCACCATATCCGTCATTCGGACACAGGTGCCTATAAGGTTGCATGTTATTTTACCGATAATGCGGATGCTGTTGTGATGTTGACCGCAACACCAGTGCAGACCGACGATGATGACCTGTATACCTTGCTGAATACGCTGCGGCCTGATGTGATTCTGGACAAGAAAACCTTCAAGGAAATGCAAGAGCCGAACGCCGAGATCAATGCAGCAGCGCGGTTGATTCGCCATCAGGTGGAGAATTGGCGTTCTGAAGCTACCGAACACTTATCCTGTGCTGCGCAGACCAGCTGGGGACGCAGCGTTATTGAGGATAATCCGACCTATAAAAAGGTTATGGAACAGCTTAAGGGTGCTCAGCCGCTTGACCGGACTGCCCGCGTGGGAATCCTTCAGGATGTGGAGAGTTTGCATAGCTTTGCCGGAATGATCAACCGCACCCGCCGTCAGGACATCCAGAACGATTTCTGTGTGCGCCGCCCGCAGAGCATTTCGGTTCATTTTATATGAGAAAAGGACTGCGTGTGAGGATGTCGTTAAAAACATCTTGCCCAAGGAACTGTCACGGTACTTCTTCTTCGATGGCGAACGTATTGAGAAAATGAGTAAAGACATTGCCGGCAACAAGAAAAGCGATGATTCTGCTCAGGCAGTCAACAGTTTGCTTGGCCTGAACGGTATGCTTTCTGCAATCAGCCATTTTAAGGGCAGTTCGGGTGTTGTTGGAAGTTTTGATAAGGCATTTGATAGGAACAGCGATGTAAAACTTTCGCAGTATGCTGCAACGGTTGAACGTTGTCAAAATCGGCTTGATGAAATTGCTACAGAGCTTGAAACGGCAGAGGAACAGCGAGAGCAGGCCGAGCAGCGGATGCTTGAAAAAGCACAAGAAATAAAAAAATATGATGACGGAAAGAAGCTGCAACGAGAGAAGGAACAGCATGAAAGCGAGATAAAGAGCGCACAGAAACATCAGGCTCAGACCTGCAAGGAAATGTTCCATACATTCGATATGGGGGCAAGCTCTTTCTTCTCCAAGAGCCTCATCTACCGTGCCTTGCAGATGTTAAAGGATGAAACTATCCCTAATGCGGACATTCCATATATGCACGTAAAAACCATCGAGTATTTGCTCCGTCAGAAAAAATGTATCTGTGGGACACACTTAGATGAAGGTACCGTTGCATACGAAAATGTTAAGGCTCTGATGGACTACTTGCCTCCGCAGTCTATTAGCGCGACCGCATCGCAGTTTAAAAAGGATGCGAAAAATCGAATCGCCACACTAGAGAGAACCAATCTTTCTGCTTCTGTTGCTGCATCCTATGGACTCATTAGCGATGACGCTGATAAAATCACAGATGCACAGGATGAGTTGCGTCGGGTTGAAAGCCAGTTGGCTACAAGTGTTGATGTCGCTGCGGAAGTACGAAAACTTCAAAACGAAATATTCGTTTGCAAAAAATCTGCATCTGATCAGGTTCGTAGAATTGCAGATCTAACTTCTGAGCAGGATCGCCTTACCCGTGAACGGGATACAGCAGATACGAATAGACGAGAACTTAGCCTTAAGGACGACAAAAACCGCATGATTGAAATTTGCCGTTCCTATGCACTTGAAATTTATAATCAGTTGTCCGAGGTGTATAAGAAAAGCGAAACTGAGGTTCGGACGAAACTTCAAGCGACAATCAATGAGATCTTCAATGATATTTAGGAAGGCGGCTTGTCGCTTTCGATTGATGAAAAATATCACATTACCGTTACCGTAAATGGGTATGAGGAAGACAATGTGGAAACCTCTACCGCACAGAGCATTTCCGTTATTTTTGCATTTATTGCAGGCATCATCAAGATGGCACGCGAAAACAAAAATGCAAGTTCGGAAGAACTTCGGATGCTAGAGTCTGAGCCTTATCCCCTCGTGATGGACGCTCCTCTGTCTGCGTTTGATAAAAAGCGTATCGCATCTGTATGTAAAGCACTGCCTGATGTTGCAGAACAGGTTATCATTTTCATCAAGGATACCCGATGGTGATCTGGCCGGAGAAGTACATGAGCGATAAGATTGGAAGCCGTCATCGCTTTGATAAGGTCGATGAGTTTGAAACTCATCTTGCATAAGGAGAAGTGGAACAATGTTTGATAAACAATATCGATTCAGAGGTTCCCATGCGGAGCGTGTCACAAAATTGACAACCCAGTTTGAATCCATATCGGGTACAAAGGTATTTGAACGCAATGTAGATGTGCTGTGCGATGCGCCGCTAATCGGTTTCCTGTACAACAGAAGAGCGGATCTTGACAATACCAAAAATCCGACAACGAACGAAGTCTATAACACCAATGTCATGGGTGATCGTGTGATCTACTCATCAGAAGAAATGCTTTTCAATTTTAGGCTTAGCACGAGATAAGACAAAAACAAAGTCGAGCTGCCAGACACTTCCCCTGATTCCTGCCTGTGAGCAGATGCTCAATAAAATGAAAAAGGAGCAGAAGCAGAATCGGAAGGTCTGCGGCAAAAGCTATTGCACCGATTATCTTGACTATATCTATGTAGACCCGATGGGAAAACGGATTCGGCCCGATTTCCTGAGCCAGCATTTCCCGGATTTTCTGGTCGCACACCAGATGAAGCGTATCCGCTTTCACGATCTGCGCCATAGCTGCGCCAGCCTGCTCTATGCCAATGGCGTGAGCCTGAAGGAGATTCAGGAGTGGCTGGGTCACAGCGACATCAGCACAACAAGCAACATTTATACACATCTGGATTTCTCCAGTAAGGTGTCTTCGGCGAATGCCATCGTCAATATCTTCCCAGAAAACACCAAAGTATAAGAAACTGGGCAAAAAAGAAAAGCAGCCAAAACCTTTCGATTTCGAGCTGCTTGCAATGCCGGTGGTGGGGGTCTCCCGCGCACTGAGCAACAGCCCGCAGGGCTGATTGCTCCCCTGCTGTGCAGGGTCGTGCTGTTCGACCCGCTCACACGCCGCAGATAAAAAGAAAGCCCCCCAGACAAGCTGGAGGGCTTCCTTTTTATGCCGGTGGTGGGGGTCGAACCCACACGTGTTATTAGCACAAGGGATTTTGAGTCCCCCTCGTCTGCCATTCCGACACACCGGCTGATTCCATACAGAACAGTGATATTATAATCTATTTTTGCCGCAAAATCAAGCCGGAAAAATATTTTTTTCCAAAACGGCCCGATCTCTGGTCAGCTTCGGGTTTTTCGTGTATACTGAATGCACCATTCCGGGGAGAGTTCCCCGATCAAAAGGAGGATCTATGGATTCACTGCTTTCTGCTCCTGCGACGGTTGCACAGCGCCAGCGGGACCGCTTGCTGGGCGCGCTGATCGGGCTGGCGCGCGCCACCGTCAATGAACCGAAGACCGAAGACACCGACCACGTTCTGGCCGCCGGGCTGCGGCAGGCGGCCAGGGCGGACACCGCCGAGGACGCTCTGCACCGGATGCAGGACATCGTCGAGACCGAGAAGCACCGGGTCGCGCCAAACTGCGCCACCTGCACCATGCGCTGCGGCAACACCGACAACTACGACCTGGCCCGGCTGTGGGATGCACCGGAGGAGCTTCGCACCCTGAAGCTGCGGCTCCTGGCTGCGCTGTTCACACTTGCCCAGCGGCGCAGCACCGACCGCATCCGGAAGGAGATCTGTGACGATCTATTTGTCCTTGCGGAAGATTGGGATTCTTCGCTGCTTTCCCCCATCGTCCGCCGTGCCGAAGAGCTATGCAAAGAGTAATTCTTTTTCAGATTCTTACGCAGATTCTTGCTGAAATCAGACCTATTTTCGAAAAACCTCTTTACAAATGATTCCGAAGTCACTATTATATAATTATATGTGACCGTTTGAAATCGATTCTTTTCATTGGGGTCATCCAGCGCTGTGTACAGCGCAGATATTTTTGAGAAAGAAGGTTGAATCCATGTCTGAGAAAAAAAACGTTGTCTCCACCGCCACAGACGCTCCTGCTGTGGAAAAGACTGCGCGTAAGACGGCCAAAGCGGACAAGGCCGCCAAAACCACTGCCAAGACCGGCAAAACGGCGCATCGCGGCCGTCCGCCGCTGGCACCGGAAGTCTACGTTGAGCACGGCGGCAAGCAGTACAACATCACCGACCTGGTAGACCGTGCCAAGGCCGATTATCGCCTGACCCACAAGGTCGGCGTCCAGTCCTGCAAGGTGTATATCAAGCCCGAAGAGGAAGCTGCTTACTACGTCGTGAACAAAGTCAGCGGCAAGCTCCCTCTCTGAGCGGCTGTGTCCCATCCGTTCCCACAACTGTGATGGCTCCACTGTGAAACAACAAAGCGGCATCGGAACTGCATCCGGTGCCGCTTTTGTGTTTGCTTTTTTTACAGCTTACAGCGCGTACAGCTCTGTGTACTTTCGGGTCAGGTAATCGAGGTACACCTGCGGGTCAAGGGTGCCGCAGGCATTCCGGACCACGTCGGCCGGTTCCAGCAGCTGGCCGTACTGGTGCACATGCTCCCGCAGCCAGCCGGTCACGCCGGAGAGGTCACCCTTTGCCACCTGCCCGAACACATCGAACGCCTGCTCCATCCTGCGGAGCATCTGCGCGCCGTAGGCATTGCCCAGCGCATACGACGGGAAGTAGCCGAAGGAGCCGCCGGACCAGTGGCTGTCCTGCAGGCAGCCCTCCCGGTCATTGGGGACCTCCACGCCCAGATATTCCCGATACAGGCGGGCCCACTCGGCCGGGACTTCCTCTGCCCGCAGCGTACCGCCGATGAGCTGTTTTTCGATCTCGTACCGCACCATGACATGCAGGCAGTAGGTCAGCTCGTCCGACTCGGTGCGGATAAGGCTCGGCTCCACCTTGTTCACGGCCCGGTAGAACTGCTCGGCGCTCACCCCGCCCAGCTGCTCCGGGAAGAACGCCTGCACCCTGGGGTAGATGGCCTCAAGGAACGCGCGGGAACGACCGATAAGGTTCTCGTAAAAGCGGGACTGGCTCTCGTGGACGCCCATGCTGACGCCGCCGGCCAGGCAGGTATACTGCAAGTCATCCCGGATACCCAGCTCGTACAGCGCATGGCCGCCCTCGTGGAGAACAGAGTACATCGACGAGGCCACGTTGTGCAGGTCGTAATGGGTGGTGATGCGGACATCCTTGTTGTTGAACTCCAGCGTGAAGGGATGCTCGGTCTCACCAAGGCCGCAGTGGCCGCGGTCGATGCCCATGACCTCCATGATGTAGTCGGCAAAGGCCTTCTGCCGCTCCACCGGATATTCCAGATGCAGGAAGCTGTCATCGACCGGGGGCTTCTCGCCGATGGCCCGGACAAGCGGCACGATGCCGTCCCGCAGCGTCTCAAAGAAGGCGTCCAGCTGCCGGGTGTCCACCCCGCGCTCATACTCGTTCAGCAAGGCGTCGTAGGGAGCCTTGGCTGCATCGTAGTAGCCCGCAAATTTCCGGTTGTAATCCACAAGCTCCTGCAAAACGGGGCAGAACGAAGCAAAATCATCGTTCTCCTTGGCCTTGTGCCAAACATCGCTGGCGCGGTTGGTCAGCTCGGTGTAGGCCATATACTCGTCCGCCGGGATGCGAGCCAGTTTCCCGCTCTCGCGGCGCAGCAGCTCCACCTCGCGCTTGTGGAGAGCATCGAGCGAGCCGGACGCCGCAGCCAGTTCATCCAGCAGGCGCTTCGTCTCCGGGTCGGTCATCAGCTTCTGGTGCTCTCCGGCCAGGATGCCGAGAGCCACGCCCCTGCCCTCGGCGGTATTCTTCGGGGCCACCGTCACGGCGTCCAGATAGAGGGAATTCTCCGCGCAGGCATAGGCGTAGAGTTTCTTTTGCAATGCGTCAAGGCGGGCCAGTTGTTCTGTTTGTTCCATGGGGCTTCTCCTTTTTCATTCTTCCGTCGGGAAGGCGGGATTTTTCCAGAAAAATTTGTGCCGGGCCTGCGGGTCCGGGTCCGGGATCTCGAACTCATACCGCTCGGTCGCATTGATGACCGTCGTGCGTCCGCAGCTGCATACGCGGGGCAGCTTTGCATCATAACTCAGGTGGATATGGCCGTGCACGAACCACCTGGGCTGGTATTCTTCCAGCAGGTCATTGAAGCAGTCGAACCCCTTGTGGGCCTTGTCAAAGCCATCGTTCAGGCCGCCTGCCGGGGCATGGGTCAGCAGCAGGTCGATGCCGCCCGCGCGGTGGGCCTTGAACCAGAGCTTCCGCACCCGGCGGCGCATCTCCCGCTCGGTGTACTGGTAGGCATCCTCGTCCCGGTTGTAGCGGATGCAGCCGCCCAGCCCCATGATGCGCAGCCCTTTCCAGACGTAGACCTCATCGTCCACGCAGATGCAGCCGCCCGGCTCATCGTGGCGGTAGCTGCCGTCGTGGTTGCCGTGTACGTATAAGATCGGGGCCGAGGTGAAATTCGTCAGGTATTCCAGGTATTTCTTGGGCAGGTCGCCGCAGGAAAGGATCAGGTCGATCCCCTGCAGCCGCTCCCGTGTGCAGTAATCCCACAGTGCTTTGGAGGGGGTATCCGAAATCGCAAGTATCTTCACGTCCGCAATGCTCCGTTCTGTTGAATTTTTTGCTCGTTACAGCGGCATCCCTTTCAGGCTGCCCAGACCATTGATCTCCATCAGGCCGCGCGTTTTGACGTCGAGGTCCTCGTAGAGCGGCAGTGCGCCTTCCACGCATTCGCCCAGCCAGTCCATTTCCATCAGCTCTTTGGGCGTGTAGGTATCCCCCTGCGGCACCATTTTCACATGCCCCTGCGCATACAGCCCGCCCGACGGGAAGATGGCCAGCTCATGCTTGCGCAGGTTCTCCTCGATGATGTTCAGCAGCTGGCGGGTGCCGCCGGCCAGCTCTTCATAATAGTCCACCCGCTCGGCATCGCTCTGCAGGCCCCACCAGTAGTTGACTGCCTTGCCGCTGGCCTCGCTGCCCCAGGTGCCATTGAAGATCGAACGGATGATGCCGATGTAGAAAGTCTCCCACTTCCACACCGGCAGCGCCACCGGCTTCAGGCTGCCATCCGGCAGGCGGCGGCAGAGGCCGAAGTCGCGGTTGCTGTCCGCCGGTTCATTGCTGCTGCGGGCGTAGAGCAGGGTGATGTCCTCCCGGTCGGAGAAATCCAGCGGCTGGCCCTCCACCGGCACACAGGCCCAGCGGAGCACCACATGGCCGTCCGGCCGGACGGCCCGCATCCCGCGCGCAAAGGCGTTGACCGCCGCCGGGGTGCCGTACACCGGGTTCGCGGCCACATAGCCCACCCGGTCCGTCTTGGAGAGGATGCCCGCCAGCATACCCAGCAGGTAGTTCACCTCATAGGTGCGCGGGTAGTAGGTGCGCACCAGCGGGTGCGGGGTGTTCAGGCAGCAGTTCAGGATTTTGGTCTTCGGGTGCTGGGCCGCCACCTTCAGGCAGGCAGGCCGCATCCGGATGCTGGTGGTGAACACCACATCCGCATTGTCGTGGGCCACTTCTTCCAGGATCTGTTCCGCATCCACCTCCGGGGACACGTTTTCCCGGTTGGTGATGACGAGCCGGTCGCCAAATTCTGCCTTAAGGGCCTCGATGCCCTTTTCGTGGCCGCGCACCCAGGCGCTCGTTTTGGCGTCGTATTCGTGCAGGAAGACCACCTTGAGCTGGCTGGGCTTCTGGCTGAAGATGTTCAGCTTGCTCAGCAGCGGCTCGCTGGCGGAGTTCGGCTCCAGCGAGAGCGTTACCGCGTGGGGCTCGGTCAGGATCTTGATCTCATCCCACAGCCTGGAGAGGTTCTCCCGCACCTGCGCCGGGGTGGACTGGCAGGCGTCCGAATAGCGGTAGACCGAAAGGTAGACCAGCAGGGCGTCGCCCGGCGTCAGGTCCAGCGCCGAACCACCCAGCGCATAGAACTGCTGGCTGAACATGGTGTAGAGCGACGAAAAATTCATCCGGTCGTCGTCCGTCCAGGCTTCGCCCGACGCCTTGCAGACCAAAGTCTGCAATTTTGCATAGCCGCCCAGTTTGGAGAAGCGCACGTTGTTCACCTTGGACAGCTTGTAAAAATCGAGAAATTCATAGTAGATCTTATTTTCCAGCGTATCGTTCCGGGCCGGGATGAGCCGGGTCACGGTGCCGGGGACGGTGACAGCCTCATAATATTTGAGGACGGACACCCGCTTGTTGCCTTCCTGCACATAGAACCGGTTCAGGTATTCGTAGGCGATGATGGGGGTATGGATGCCCTCTTCCAGATGGGCATCGCAGAGGTTCGACCACTTGACGGCGAACTCGGTGTCATCGTCCAGCAGGGGCATGAAGTTGGCGGCAAACGCCGTGTGGCGGCCGCTGGTCTTGGTGCCCACGATGCTCTCGGCAGGGATGTCCACCAGCCCCAACGGCTCCTGCGCCACGATGTCCACACCGTTCAGGATCTCATCCAGGACTTTCAGATAAGGCGACTGCCCCCGCGCGACGCAGGCACGGTATGCACGCTGGCCCGCACGCAGCGCATTTCTGTAATCTTCTATCATAGCAAGACTCCTTCCAGGGAAATGAAGGGTTTCTTCCACTCTTTGGAGCATACACGGCTCCAAGCACAGTATACCATGAAATTTGGATTTGTGGGAGATTTTCTCCCCCGAAGGAGTTGATTTCAGTCAAATTTTCAGGTACGATAGAAAAGAAGAGCGTATTTTGAGAGGTAACGACTATGCAAACGGAACAGCTTCCCCGTCTGGAAGCAGGCGAATACCCCGGCGGCATCTGGTATTATGAGCCACACACCTACCTGCCCTACCGCTATGTGCTGGGCCGGGTGGGCAGACACCCGCTGGTCTGCATCGGCATCAACCCCAGCACCGCGCAGCCCGGCGCACTGGACCCCACCCTGAAAAGCGTGGAACGGCTGGCCAATGCCAACGGCTTCGACAGCTGGATCATGTTCAACGTCTACCCCCAGCGTGCCACCGACCCCAACGATATGGACAAGGTCCCCGACCGCGCCCTCTGCGACGAGAACCTGCGCTGGCTCCGGGCCGTGCTGGCCGAGACCGAGCCGACCATGTGGGCGGCCTGGGGCACCCTGATCGAAAAGCGGGATTACCTGCCCGGCCTGATGCGGGAGATGGTGGCCCTGACCCGTGAGCGGGAGATCCCGTGGGTCACCTTCGGCAAGCGGAGCAAGAAGGGCCACCCCCACCACCCGCTCTACCTGCGCAAGGATTCCACCCCGGAGCCGTTCGATGTGGAAGAATATCTCGACACCTGTTTCTGACCAAGGGAGGCCTGCACCATGACACCGGAACGCTATCAGAAGATCCTGCACTGGCTGAACGCCCACCCGGCGGCAAAGCGGCTCGTCATCCTGCTGAACCACTGGCTCCCGGCGGTGCCGTTCGTCTGCTACCCGGTGCTGCTGGTGCTGCTGAACCTCCAGTGGTTCCGGCTGCTGCGGGGCGGGCTGGACCAGACCGCCCTCGATTTCATGCAGTGCATCGCCCGCGCCATTCTGGTGCCGGGGTTCGTTTTTCTGGGCGGCACCCTGCTGCGCAAAAAGCTCAACTTTCCCCGCCCGTATGAGCAGCCCGGCTTCACCCCGCTGGTGGAAAAGGAGACCCACGGCCAGTCCTTCCCTTCCCGCCACGCCCTGAGCGCAGCCGTGCTGGCGGCCGTGTGGCTCTCTTTTTATCCGGCGGTCGGCGGTGTCATGGTCGCTGTCACCGTGGCCATCTGTGTGCTGCGGGTGCTGGCCGGGGTGCATTTCCCACGCGACGTCATCGCCGGTGCCCTGCTCGGTTTTTCGCTTGGCATCGTCGGAATGCGGCTGCTCTGAGAGCTGCTCGACCCGCCCGGCCGAAAAATTTCAAAAAAATCCACTTTTTTGCTTGACAGAACCCGATGGGTATGGTATTATACTTCTCGCAGCCCGCCTCCGACGGTGGCCTGCCCAAGATAAGGAACCCAATGGGATAACAACGTGCGCCCGTAGCTCAGGTGGATAGAGCAACTGCCTTCTAAGCAGTGGGCCGGGGGTTCGAGTCCCTTCGGGCGCATTATGTGGTGCCTTTAGCGTAGTCGGTTAACGCGCCAGATTGTGGATCTGGAGACCGTGGGTTCGAGTCCCACAAGGCACCCTCTCATCAAAAAGACCAAGGATCAAACGATTCTTGGTCTTTTTTCTTTCATGTTTCTCTGTGGGACTCGAACAGCACGGCCCCGCCAGCGGCGGGGTAACAAACAGCCCAGTGGGCTGTTTGTTAGTGCGCGGGTCCTAGACCACTAGGAATGTCTACCGTGGCCCCACATTGGGTGCCTTGTGGGACTCGAACAGGGCGGCGGTGCGTAAGCACCGTAAGCGATCAGCCCTGCGGGCTGTCGCTTAGCCCGCGGGTCCTGGACCCCTAGGAATGTCTACCGTGGCCCACGTTGGATGCCTTGTGGGACTCGAACAGCACGGCCCCGCATTTTTCTGCTTCCACCGTTCCAAAACGACCCCAGCCGCAGCACAGAAGCCCCCACTTCTGCGCTGCGGCTGGTTTTTTTCAGCTGTTGAGCTGTTTCATGATCTCCCCGACTTCTTTGCTGCTGTAGCCTTCCTTCAGCAGCTCCGTCCGGATGGCGGCATCGCTCCGGCCCTGGCTGCGCAGGCGGGCGGCGGTGTAGGGCACCGCCGTGCTGCCCAGCACACCGCTCTTGCCCACGTTCAGATTCCCGCTGCCCGGACCCGACGTGCCCGAAGCCCCCGCTGCTGCCGCTCTCTGGGCCGCTGCCGCGCTGGCTTTCTGGGCCTGCTGGGCCGCCTTGGACTGCTTGAGGGCCCATTCGCCCTTGGCGATGTTCAGTTTTTCGCTGGTCACCTGATTATTGAACTGCTGCTGGCGGAGCTTGTCCTGATACTGCTGCTGCGCAAAGTCGTTGTCGTACTTCTGCTGCGCCTGCGCGTTCTGGACCTGCTTTTCCTGCATCTGCTGGTTCCAGGCCGTATCCGCACGGTCTGCCTCATAGGCACGGTTGTTCGCGTAGATGTTGTACCCGGTGTTCACGAGCGACCCCGCCAGCGAGCCGAGACCCGTAGTACCGGAGAGCGCGATCTGCACCGCGTCGCCGATGAGGCCCAGCACCGTGACCGCATTGTTGAACCGCTGCTGCTTCTGGGCAGCGGCCTCCTGCTCCTGCGCGGCGTAGTTGCCATACAGGGTGTCCAGACGGCTCAGGTAGTCCTGATACTGGCCGTAGTCCTGCTGATAGGCCGTGTTGTAGGCGTTGCCCAGCTGTTCCAGCCGGGTGTAATAGTCCGAAAGTTTCTGCTGATACAGCCCCTGCGCGTTCTGCTCCTGCGTGTTGAGCTGGTCCAGCTGGGAGACCAGCGCATCGCCGCCGCTGTCGTAGGTGTCCAGCGCCAGCTGATACAGCGTCGGGATGGCCTGATTCAACGCCCCGATCTGCTGCTGGTAGGCCTGCTGGGCCACGCTGGCCGCATAGCTGGAGCCGTAGCCGCCCGTCAGCGCGGCGGCCTGTGCGGCAGCATCGGCGCTGGCGTTGTGGGCGTTCTGGGTGTACGCCTGCGCATACTGCTGATACAGCGGGTCCTGCGCGTAGTTGTAGTGGAACGCTCTCCGCGCGTTCAGGTCGTTCAGGGTTCGGTCGATCTGGTCCTGATACCGGCTCTGGTAGTCGCCGGGGGCAGCGCTCTGCTGCGCTTTCAGAGCCGCTTCCGCTTCCGTCACCTGCTCAGAGGGCTGATACCCTGCCGACACCAGTGCATCCTGCACCTCCTGGCGGCTGTTCAGCCCCTCGGTGGAGTAGTTCTTTTTCTTGTCGCTTGCCATAGAGTCTCCTTTCTCACTGCAGTTTCCGCAGCTTGGCCCCCAGCTCGTCCGAGACGTTCTCCACGTCCAGATTGCTCAGAACGTATTGCAGCTGCTCCTGCATCTGGTAGAGGTAGTTCCGCAGTGCGCGGGCATCCTCCGGGTCCATCTTCTCACTCAGCTTCGGCAGGCCCAGCTTGCTCAGGCCCGAAATGCTTGCCATCCTGTCATGCCTCCTGTTCCATAAGTCTGCCCCGCGCCGTCGCAAGGGTGCGCGCCAGACTGCGCAGAGTGATCTGCCCTTTGCCGGTCAGCCGCAGCCGGAACATGCCGCAGCGGCGGGGCGCAAGGTGCAGGTCGAACCGCTTCTGCTTCCCGGCCACGGCCCATTGTGCCAGCTTCTCCCAGGGGCCGTCGTCGTAGCAGATCGCCAGCTCCACGGTGCTGGCACATACGGCATCCATCTGGAGCGTCAGCCGGGAGAGATACCGGTCCTCGGCCTCGTCCATCCCGAACGCACCCGTAATGAGTTCAAAGTCCACCGTCTCCTCCACGCCCTCGGTGGTCTTCCAGTCCCGTTCACGGCTGGGGTCGGCGGCCCAGATGTCGTGCCCATCCCAGAGGTAGAGCTGCCCGCCGGTGCTGGCCATGGCATAGGAGCAGCCGTCTTCCTCCTGCCAGAGTCCCCGCTCGGTGTCGTAGACGAGGAGCCGCTCTTCGAGCGCGTCTCCTTCCCGGCCGCTGTCCCGCGCCAGATAGAGGTAATAGCGGCCATCCAGCGCGCCGCCTACCGCCGTCTGCACGTTGGAGAGCCGGGCCGTGTTCAGTTTTTCGGACATCTTGGTGGGGATGCTCCCATCCCAGGCCATCACACCGTCCGGCGAGAGATAGTAAAGTGTCTCGTTCAGCACGCAGAGGCTGCTGGCCGCGTTCCGGGCCACCCCACGGCAGCGCAGGGAACTGAGCTGGAAATCCGACGGCTTGGAGCCGTAGAGCTTGTGCAGGGCGTTCTCCTTGAAGAACAGCACCGACCCCAGGCAGGTGGCCGCGCCGGTAAACGGCCCGTCGCTGCCCACCGTGACCGCATAGCTGTCCTCCGCGATGCCGCGGTAGGAGAACCAGTTGGTGGGGTCGCCCAGCTTGCAGCCGTAGATGACGTTCTCATTCTGCGCGCAGCCCCACAGCCGGTTGTCGCACTCGGTCAGATAGTCCAGGTCCGGCACCCGGCGTTCCAGCCGGAAGGCATCGGTGTTCCCTTCCATCGTCGCGCCTTTGCCGTCGATGCCGGTCCAGCGGAGCATCTCCCGGCCCTTGGTCAGGGTCCCATAAAAATAATCGCCGCCCGGCTCGGCCTGCACCTGTACCCAGTCGTCGCCGCGCGCCGTGACGATGCGGTCTCCTTTCAGCTCCTTCCAGTGCAGGTCATCGCCGTCCTCCACGCCGCTCACCGTCACGGTATCCCAGACGGCAAAATTCTTCCCGATGCCGCCCGCCTCGATCCGGCACCACTTCAGCTCGATGGCCGACCAGTTGCCCGAAGCCTCGTTGTAGACTTCCAGCACGCTCTCGCTGCTGTACGGCTTCTGGATGTTGTTCACCTTGAGGAACAGCTGCCCGTCCGCCGGATTTTCCGGCTCCTTTGTGCCCTTGCCGGAAACGGTATAGGTCTTGCCGGACGCATCGCAGGGGGTCAGCACCACATCGGCACCGCCGCTGTCCCACACGGCGCCGAGCTTCGTCACCGAACGGTCCCGCGTGTCAAAGGCGATCTTGTCCGGGAAGATGATGACCTTGGTGCCCATGCCCACCATCTTCTTTTTGCTGTCCGCCACCGCATTCCAGAAAAACTCGGCCTCCTGCGGGGTCTCATCCGAGTTGTAGATGAGGTTCTTCCCCGCCGCTACCAGCAGGCCGTTCAGGTGGTAGATGCCGTTCATCTGCACGACGCTCCGCAGCCTGCGGCGGGGGATGCGGGTGCTCAGCGCCGGGAAGTCCCGGCTGCTGAAATTTTTGCTGCTGCCCGCCTCGGCCTCGGTGCAGCTGTACGTCTCGTTCAGGCCGCCAAAGGCCCGCAGCAGGGTGCGGCTGGTCGCTGCCGCCGCACGGCTCGTTCCGCTCATCGCGTCCACCTCCTCACCAGCGCCACTGCGCCCGGCAGCGGGGCGGGTGCTTCTGCCGCAGCCAGACGGCCAGTTCGCTCAGCAGGCCGCTGCACTGAGCCTGCTCCCCGGCATAACGGTCGGTCTCGCCCAGAGCCGCATCGATGCGGGCGCACAGAACGTGCGGATACAGCGCATCAAAGGGCACCGGCACCAGCAGCACCGTGTCGTCGGGCAGCGCTTCCCCGCTCCACGCGAGGTCGGCCCCTGCGGCGGCGTATTCGTCGGCCCCGCTCTTCTCAAACAGCTGCTGGCGCAGCAGCGCATCTTCTTCGCAGAGCCAGCGGCGGCAGGTCTCGTCCGAGATCTTGCACCCCGGCCGCAGCTCCCGTGCGCGCGCCAATGCCTGTTCTACCGTCATTGCAAAACTCCTTTCGTTTTTGAAAAAAGCCCGGCGGGGCGATGTTCCCAGCCGGGCCGCTGTTTTCTCAGGTCACTGGGCCGCGTTTTCAGCTGCCGCGATGCGGGCAGCCGTCCGCTCGTCCTGCATCTGGCTGTGTTCCAGCACCTCCGCCACTTCGGGCGGGACCTCCACCTCCACGCCCCGGCGGATCTTGTAGTTCACGCCGTTGACGCTGACGAACAGATCCTCCTTATAGCGGCTGTTGTCCTTGAACAGCTTGATGCGCACTGCCTTTTTCTCGCTCATAGAAATTCCTTTCTGCCCTCCGTCCGCAGGGCCCGCCTGTTTTTACTTCTCGCATGTTTGCTCATTCAGCAGGGCCAGAACCATCCCGCCAAAGAAGAGGGTCAGTTCGCCGCCGCATTGGCCGAGTAGCTGGACACGCTCTCGATGCGGATCATGTACTGCTCCACCAGACGCTCGGCGGCGCGCATCCCCTTCCAGCCCACGGAAGCGCGCTGGTTCAGCGGGTCGTCGCCATAGCCCAGCTGCTTGACGATGTGCTCCAGACCGCCGCCTTCCAGCTCGGTGACGCCATAGGCGTGGGCACCCAGCACCAGCGTGCCGAACACGGCCAGACCGGCCGGGCAGGTGGCGTCCTTCCAGATCTTGGCCTCGCTGGTCTCGATGAAACGGATGTTGCCCAGCTTGCCGATCTCACCGCGGAACATGGCCTCCGGGTCGGCGTACTTATGCACCTCGATGAACTCCCGGCTGGTCTTCAGGTCGTAGGCGGCATAGGGATGGATGATGGCGATGTAGCTGTCGCCGATGGGGTCGGCGTTCATCGCGCCCAGCTGGGCCGCCGCCTGGAAGAACAGCTTCGGGGTCAGGGTGCAGGTCTTGTCCAGACCAGCGCGGCTGGTCACGGCCGTCTCGGTGCCGTCGGCACTCTGCTTGGGCGCATAGAGAACGTTGGTGCCGCCCGCCAGCACATCGCGGGTGATGCTGTCCATGGTGCGGCCCGCCTGGCTGGCCAGCACACGGGTGGCCTGCACGACGTTGTTGTCGATGGCGGTCATCTGCAGCACATCGGTCAGCGGGGTCCAGCCGCCATACTGGTGCAGGTCACTGGTGATGGTGGTCACGTTCAGGGTCTGGCCGTTGGGGGTCACGCCCTCGGTCAGCGGGGTGGTGGCCTTGGGCAGGCTGTCGTACTTGCGGAACTCGATGGTCTTGCCGCCGTTCTGGGGCACCGGGTAGTAATCCGCAAACTGGTCGTGGACGAGGCGCGGCTCGGCCTGGTCGATGAGGCGCTTCTCATAGAAGGTCTTCATCTCGGCGGTCATGGTGCCGGAGGTATTGTTCAGCGCGGCGGAAGGGTCGGCGAACAGCTGGAGGTCGAACTTCATTGCAGTGTCGTTCATACGGTTTTCCTTTCTTTTTTGCGGTGTAACATACGGACTTCTTCGATTCGCGCTCCCCTGCCAGAGGAGCTGCGTTCAGAACGTGATGACTTCCCCATGGAGGGCCTTGCGTTCCAGCGCTTCCCGCTGGGCGCGGGTCATGCGGGAAACATCCGCCCCGGTCACGGCGGCGCTGCCGGGGCGGGTGCCGTTCTCTGCCGGGCGGGACGCCCGCTGCCGGATGCGCTCCACGACGCCCTGCTCCACGGCGTGGGCGGTCTGGCGCAGTGCGTCCTCGTAGTGGGCCAGACGGTAGGCGTCCGCCATCCGCATTCCCGGCAGCTGCATCAGACGGCGCATCTCCGGGTGCTGCAGCTCCGCTTTCAGCGAGAACTCCGGCACCACCTGCCGCAGCGCTGCCTCTTCGGCTGCCCAGCGGCTGTGCAGGGCGGCCACGGCCTGTCGGCTCGGCAGATGCTCCGGCAGCGGCGGGCGGGGCGGTTCCGGGGTGGGACAGGGTGCTTCCGGGCCGGGGTTTGTCTTCGGGATCTCCTCCTTCGGGGTCTCCGGCGGCGCTGCCTCCTCCCGGCCCGGCTTCAGGGTGCCGGAGGCGACGGCCTGCCGGGCCTGTGCCTCGCTCAGGGCCGGGGCGCTCCCTGCGCCGCCGGTCTCGCCGCCGCCCTCTGCGAACAGTTGCAGGTCCATCATGGCCGCTTCGCCCCGGCGGCTCAGGTCTGCAAAGCGGAGGTTGTCCGGGTAGCGCTCGGCCAGCAGGGCAAACCCGGCCTTGGCCAGCTCAAAAGCCCCCTCTACCCACGGCTCCTGCGGGGCGGCGGCGGTCACGGCCAGCCGGGGGCCTTCCGGCTCATCCCAGGCATCGCTGCGGGCGGTCTTTTCCCCTGCCAGCAGGCTCACCAGAGCCTGCATCAGAGTGCTGGCACCGGCGCAGACGATGTCCTGCCCGGCGGGGGCATAGCCCGCGTGGCCGGACGCTTCCAGCCGCAGGGTCAGGCCCTCCGGGCCGTCCAGTTCACTGTAGATCACACGGATCATCGGTTCTCCTTTCCAAGGCCCATGGCATCTGCCGCGGCCTTTGTGCTCAAATTGTCTGCGGGGCCGGTCACAGCGGCCTTCCCCGGCTGTTCCTGCGCCGTCAACCGGCTCTGCAAAACGGCCAGCTGCATGGCCAGCGTCCCGTTCTGCCGTACCCGCTGGCGGACTTTCTCGATGCCCTCAAAATCCATCATCTCCAGCGCTGCCAGAGCCGCATCGGCGTTGGCCGGGGCAAAGAAGCCCAGCTGATAGCACTCTTTGGCGGTCTCGTTCTGGCTCAGACGGCTGAAGGTCGATTTCTTCTCGGCGCTTACCACGATGTCGAAGACCGGTTCGCGGCTGCCCAGCTCCACCCCGCCCACGGTGCCGGCCGGCTGCGGGCGGAGCGCGGCCCCGGAAAAGGGCACGAACTCGTTCTGGCCTGCGGCCCCCACGATGCGGAAGACCCGCTCTTCGTCGTAGAACTGCCGCATCAGATCCAGGATGAGGTAACACTCCCTGGCAAAGGCGCGGTACGCGCTCTTGAGCATATCCCGGCTCAGCTTCGAGCCTGCCTCCTGTAAGGCGGCAATGGCCGAAGCTGCCGTCACGCCGCCAGCGGTGCCGCCCTGGGTCATATCGCGGTTGCCGGAGATCTCCTTCAGCTCCTCGATGCGGCTGTTGCGGTAGCTCAGGCTGTTGCCCTGCAGGCCCGCCGTCTGCAAGGGGCGGAAACTGTCGTCGCCCAGCCGCCCCACTACATGGACGATATCCCGCGAGAGGTCTGCCAGTTCTTCTTCGTTCACACCGGCCGTGTCGCTCAGCACATACCGCTGCTTCGAGGCGAGCAGAACATTCTCGTCCATCGCATGGTTCATCCGGTCGATGGCGGTCTGGCACTCCTTCATCACATCAATGTATCCGAAGCCCGCCGGGCTGTCCTCCTCCATGAACAGCGGGTCGAACACGAACGGATACTTGCCGTGGTCATAGAATCCGCGCCCGGCCAGCGCCGGGTCGTTCTCGCTGGCGTAGAGCACCACCCCGTTGCAGAACTTGCAGTAGTG
>ERZ773229.812-NODE-812-length-24776-cov-4.851988_pt1 | contig 24776 bp, 14 predicted proteins | sample MGYA00580992_ERZ773229 | MGnify/ENA primary metagenome ERZ773229 (study PRJEB29015, sample SAMEA2737795) | human gut metagenome | biome: human gut; feature: human-associated habitat; material: faeces | place: China | collected 2012 ... | reverse complement strand
ACTATATTGAAAAAGGTATGGGACCAAAATGGAAATGGCTTGGCAAGATCTTTGCATTCTTCGGTGTTTGTGTAGGACTTTTCGGTATCGGTACATTCAGCCAGGTAAATGGTATTTCCAGTGCCGTACAGAACTTCTTTGACCCGGACAAGACAAATTGTATCAACATCCCATTCCTGGGCCAGTATTCTGTAGCAGTTGTTGTTTCTTCTCTGATCCTTGCATTCTGTGTAGCTGCAATCCTGATCGGAGGACTGAAACGAATCGCAACTGTAAGTCAGATCATCGTTCCGTTTATGGCAGTGATCTATATTATCTTCAGTATTACATTAATCATCTGTAATATTACAGAAATTCCGGCAGCAATCGTAACAGTTGTCAAAGCAGCATTTAATCCGAGTGCGGTAACCGGTGGTGTGGTTGGTTCTATGATCGTTGCAATGCAGAAAGGTGTTGCACGAGGAATCTTCTCCAACGAAGCCGGACTTGGTAGTGCACCGATCGCAGCAGCAGCAGCAAGAACAAAAGAACCGGTCCGTCAGGGTCTTGTATCTATGACAGGAACATTTATTGATACAATCGTAATCTGTACAATGACAGGACTTTCTATCGTGATCGCCGGTTCCTGGCTGAACCCGGAACTTGAAGGTGTGGCAATCACAATGGATGCTTTCCAGAAAGGACTTCCATTCCCATCGTTCGTAGCGACATTCTCCCTGATGCTGTGTCTTGTATTCTTTGCATTCACAACAATTCTCGGATGGAACTATTACGGCGAGAGATGCGTGGAATACCTGTTTAACAGAAATAAAGGAGTTGTAATGGGATATCGTATCCTGTATATCCTTGCAGTATTCATTGGACCTTATATGACAGTAAAAGCAGTATGGAATATCGCAGATATCTTCAATGCACTGATGGCATTCCCGAACCTGATCGCACTTCTTGCATTGAACGGAGTGATCGTCAAAGAGACAAGAGATTTCCATGCAAAACATAACGGATCTTATTAGAAAAAGAATTGACCGAATTATCTGTGAATTCGAAAAATAAATAGAATTATTACCTGAAATAAAACGAAAGAAAAGGCAGCCAAAGTCCTTGAATAAGGACTGTTTGGCTGCCTTTTCCGCAGGTGTGAAAGGAGAATGAGTAGACAGATAATTCATAGACAGTTTTGATTTTGTATAACAGATAGAGTAAAGATTATCAGTTAAATGAAAAACTCAAAAAATGTAGCAGATGTTCTGAAAATACATGATACTGTGTTTTGGGGATTGCATTATACTATATTTTGTATTAGAATAAGTATCAGACAGCACGATAGAAACGGATAAAACACAAGATATCGTGCAAGAATAAGAAAAAGTGAGGAGACTGATCAATGAAAATTATCAAGCGAAATGGGTCGGAAGAGACATTTGATATACAGAAAATCGTGGTTGCTGTGACGAAAGCGGATAAGGATAATGGGGAGCGTACGCTGACAGACAGCCAGATTGAAGATATCGCAGAATATGTGGAATTCAAGTGTAACAAGCTGAATCGTGCAGTATCCGTAGAAGAGATCCAGGATATGGTAGAGAATCAGATTATGGCTACCGGAGCTTTTGAACTTGCACGTAAGTATGTAAGATATCGTTATAAGAGATCCCTTGTACGTAAGGCGAATACAACAGACAATCGTATTCTGTCACTGATCGAGTACAACAACGAGGATGTAAAGCAGGAGAACTCGAACAAGAACCCGGCAGTCAACAGCGTACAGAGAGACTATATGGCAGGAGAGGTCAGCCGTGACCTGACAACAAGAATGCTTCTCCCACATGATATTGTGGAGGCAGACAGAGAAGGAATCATTCATTTCCATGATTCTGACTATTATGCACAGCATATGCACAATTGTGATCTTGTGAATCTTGAGGACATGCTTCAGAACGGAACTGTGATCAGCGGTACAATGATTGAAAAACCACACAGCTTCTCTACAGCATGTAATATCGCAACGCAGATCATTGCTCAGGTTGCAAGTAACCAGTATGGTGGACAGAGTATCTCACTTGCTCATCTGGCACCGTTTGTAGATGTTTCCAGAGAGAAGATCCGCAAGGAAGTGATCAGCGAACAGGAACTGGTCGGAATGGAATATCCGGAAGATGTGCTCAATGAGATCGTAGAGAGAAGACTGAAGAAAGAGATCACAAAGGGTGTCCAGACAATCGAATATCAGGTGATCACACTGATGACAACTAACGGACAGGCACCATTCCTTACAGTTTTCATGTATTTGAACGAGGCAAAGAACGAGAGAGAGAAGAAAGACCTGGCGATGATTATCGAAGAGACACTTCGTCAGCGTTATCAGGGAGTTAAGAATGAAGCCGGAGTATGGGTGACACCGGCATTCCCGAAACTGATCTATGTTCTGGAAGAAGATAATATCGAAGAAGGAAGCGAATATTATTATCTGACAGAACTTGCAGCAAAGTGTACTGCAAAGCGTCTTGTTCCGGATTATATTTCCGAGAAAAAGATGAAAGAGCTTAAAGAAGGAAATTGTTTCCCGGTTATGGGATGCAGAAGCTGCTTAAGCCCATGGAAAGACGAGAACGGAAACTACAAGTTCTACGGACGTTTCAATCAGGGAGTTGTTACGATTAACCTTGTTGATGTTGCACTTTCTTCCGGTGGAGATATGGATAAGTTCTGGAAAATCTTTGATGACAGACTGGAACTTTGCTATCGCGCATTGATGTGCAGACACAACCGTCTGAAAGGAACACTGTCTGACGCAGCACCGATTCTGTGGCAGTTCGGAGCACTTGCCCGCCTGAAGAAGGGAGAACCGATTGATAAACTTCTCTATGGAGGATATTCAACGATTTCTCTTGGATATGCAGGACTTTACGAGTGTGTGAAATATATGACAGGAAAATCCCATACAGATCCGGATGCAACACCATTTGCACTGGATGTTATGAAGCACATGAACGATGCATGTAACCAGTGGAAAGAGGAGACGAACGTTGCTTTCAGTATCTATGGTTCACCGATTGAAAGTACAACCTATAAGTTCGCAAAATGTCTGCAGAAGAGATTTGGCATTGTTCCTGGAATTACAGATAAGAGTTATATTACAAACAGCTATCATGTATTTGTCAGAGAAGAGATTGATGCTTTCTCAAAACTGAAGTTTGAATCTCAGTTCCAGGCACTTTCTTCCGGTGGAGCCATCAGCTATGTAGAAGTTCCGGACATGAAAGACAACATTGCAGCTGTACTCCAGGTCATCCGTTTCATTTATGACAACATTATGTATGCGGAACTCAATACAAAGAGCGATTACTGTCAGGAGTGTGGATATGACGGAGAGATCCAGATTATAACAGATGAGGAAGGAAAGCTCGTATGGGAGTGTCCGCATTGCGGAAACCGCAATCAGGATACACTGAATGTCGCAAGACGTACCTGTGGATATATCGGAACGCAGTTCTGGAATCAGGGAAGAACGCAGGAGATCAAGGAGAGAGTTCTGCATCTGTAGAATTGATCTCCGACTGGGGAAAAGAGAGTGAAGTCCATGAACTATACAATAAAAGATCTGCTTGATTCGAATCAGTTTCCGGGGATGAAATTGCTCAATAGTGCTTCTGGGGGGGGGCAATAAGGAGATAAGCGGAATCCAGATTATCGAGACATCGGACATGGAAAGATATTTATCCGGTGGAGAAATTCTCATGACAAGCCTGAAAGCATATGAAGGCATCAGTGAGAGCGAATTTCAGAAACACATGGAAGCATTTGTGAAATTACAGATCAGCGGATTTATTGTAAAAAGAAATCAACAGACAGAGTCACAAAAAAGATTATTTGATCTTCTGATGCAGTATTCAGAAGAATATCATCTGCCGGTTATAGAAATACCGGCAGATATGTATTATTGGGGAATTATTAAATATGTATTGATGCAGATATTCGATCTGAAGATTGCAAAGCTATCCTATTTTAAAACAACACATGATAATCTGAGTGTGCTTCTGTTAAATGAATTAGATGTCTTGAAAAATATTGATAATATTCTTCAGCAGATAGACAGAATGGTTGGAAATCCGTTATCCTTATATGATGAAAACAGGAATTGCATTGCTACTACGGATCCAACGTTGACAGGGTTTGAATTTGCTAAAGAAGTGGAAGAATACAGACCCGATGTCATGGTTGCAAAATATCCCTATCTGCGTCAAGCAAGAGTGTATACAGAATATATTAAGAAATTTGATGTTTATACACAGATGAGATTCTATCTGGTTATCACGGAAAAAAATGAAGCATTAACCACATTAGACTTTATCAGTCTGGAAAATGCAATTGTTGTTCTACAATATCTTTTGATGCGGAGGGCAGCAGAAGAGAACATTGCGAAGAAATACCATAAAGATCTTGGCTACCGCATGTTAAATGGTTCTCTTACCAACACCGAACTTAGAGAAGTGGCAGATATCCTGGGCTTTAAGAAAACAGATGAGTTCCGGGTCATCACCTGTTGTCTGATTCCGCCAGACAATGCAGCAAAATTCACCCCACTTCAATTGGAAACAACAGAATTTGTAAAACAAGAACTTCTGCATCTGTTACCCAAAAGCTATATTTATTGTAATACGAATCAGATTATCTATATTCATAAAGAACAGGACGAAGAAAGCAAATACGATTTCAGGAAGAATTTGGAGAATATTCAACAGAGCATACAAAATCAACTGATTCAAAAAGAAATAGAGATCAATTTCGTGATCGGTATTGGAAAGCGCGTAAAAGGATACTCACAACTGAAAGAATCGTTTGAAGATTCCCAGACAGCGATCGAATATATAGATATGATTCGAACTGTGATTGGAGATAAAGACAGATCCGTCGTGGATTCTTCAAAACTTGGCTTTTTCCGTATGCTTGCAAAACCAGAGAACAAAGAACAGTTGTGGTCCTGTATACCAGAATCCTTGTATAAACTATATGATTATGATACTCAGAAAAAAGGAGATTTGGTTGATACGTTAGAATGCTTTCTGAACAATAATCAAAGTCAGAAGAAAACATCAAAAGAGATGTTCGTCCACTATAGAACAATTATGTATCGCTTGCGTAAGATTGTAGAGATAACAGGGATAGACTTTAGCAATCCGGCAGAAATGCTGATCGTCCGTAACGGATTGATGCTGATGCGGATCGTTGAAAAGATGTAGTGGAAAATCAGATAAAGTTCATAAGAGATTAAAATAATGAGCTGTCGCTTCGTGCGATAGCTCATTATTTTTTTTGGCACACTTTAGACAAAAAGAGAGGGCTAAAATATAACCATTTGGTGCATTACACAAAAAATATTAAAAATATATAATTAATTGGTAGAAATGATCGGAAAAATAAACATATTGTTGAAATCATAGGACATTATAGATAAATCAACTCGGATGGGGGAGTTCGCCGGTGGAAGAAAGTACCAAAGACAAAAAGAAAAAAGTGGGAAAATACAGGTTTTTATTTCGTTTTATACGGAAAACAGTTGTACTGATCTTGATTATCGTGTGTCTGTTGACATTTGTATTCCAGATTTTCCGAATGACGGGAAACAGCATGTATCCATATGTGAAAGACGGAGACTTCTGTATCTTCTACCGGTTAGACAAGATTTATTTGAATGATGTTGTTCTCTATGAGGATGAGAACGGTAAAAAAAGAGTAGGTCGCATTATTGCATCCGGAGGGCAGGTTGTTGAATTTGCAGAAGAAGGTGGATTTAAAGTTGATGACTATCAGCCGACAGAAGAAAATCCATATAAGACCTACAAGGCAGAAAAAGGAAAAGTGAAATATCCACTGCAATTAAAAGAAGATGAATATTTTATTTTAAATGATTTCCGACAGATTACAACAGATAGCCGGGAACTTGGTGGTATTAAAAAGAACCAGATCAAAGGAAAGTTATTATTCCTTATGAGACGAAGAAGCTTTTAATATTGGGGTAGGATCACATGAGTAAGTTGAAAAAAGTTATCCATATCTTAAGTGAGATAGAAGATGCGTTCGTTTTTCTGATCTGTGTTCTGCTGTTTCTGATCGGTTTATATGCACTGATTGACAGTTACCTTGTCTATCAACATGCAAACGATACGAGTCTGTTGAAACATAAACCGGGCTATGAAGCGGAAGAAGTTGACAGAGAAATTGTAGGAAATATGGTGGCATGGGTATCTCTTGAAGGTACGAATATTGATTATCCAGTTATGCAGGGCATTAATAATGAAGAATATCTGAATAAAGATCCATACGGTGACTACTCCCTGTCAGGATCCATCTTCCTAGACTTTCGGAATCAGCCGGATTTTACAGATTCCTATTCTTTGATCTACGGTCATCACATGGAAGGAAACCATATGTTTGGCTCATTGCATTCGTATTTGAAAGAAAAATTTTTCAACAAGCATACGAAGGGAGAACTGATCGTTGGGGATACGACCTATGATCTTAATATCTTTGCTGCTATGAATACAGAAGCGACAGATGATCTGATCTTCTCGCCGACAACATATAAGCTACAAGACATCATCGATCATATAAGAAAGGCATCAGAAAATTACAGAAAAGATGTAGAGGAACATCTGACAGAAGATGCCAGGATTGTAGCGCTGTCTACCTGTAAATATCCGGATTCGGTTTACCGAGTTGTGGTATTCGCAGAACTGACGAATCCACATCCGACAAAAACACATGATAATTAGCAAGAAGTCTACTTGCTTAATTATACGAAACAAAGAAGAAAAAAGGAGAAAAGACTATGAAAAAAAGAACAATTGCAAAAACAGGAGCAACCATGTTAACTATGGCAATGCTGTTGAACGGAACAACAGTGTTTGCGGCAGATAATAGTTATAAAGGTGTGAAAGGTGGAAGTGCAACATTTGATAAGTATCTTGTAATGGATCAGGAAGCAAATGTACCGAATGCATCATTCACTTATACAATTGAACCTGGAACAGCGAAAAATTATGATGTAGATAACAAGAAGGTTCAAGTTCTTGCAGGAGTAGGAACTCCGACAATGACAGATGAGGATACAGAAACAGCGGGATACCAGCTGGTATTCAAACCAGGAGATACATTATATAAGACATTACAAACAAGAGATCAAGTTAAGGATTTTGATCCTACAAAACAGGGATATGCGAAGAAGACATCTACGGTTGATTTCAGTGGAGTTACTTTTACAGAACCTGGTATTTATCGGTATGTGATTACAGAAACAGGAACAAATCAGGCAGTTACTAATGATGAAAACAATAAACGTTATCTGGATGTCTATGTTACAGATGAGAATGGAACCTTGAAAGTATCTGGATATATTTTACATGCGACAGATTCAGACGTAGGAATGAAAGATTCACAGGGATCTGATGGAACTGAGCCGGAGGGCAAATCACAGGGATTTACGAATACATATGATACTTCCAATCTGACATTTAAGAAAGAGGTATCCGGTAATCAGGCATCCCATGACAAGTACTTTGAATTTACTGTTGAAATTAAGGATGCAGTTCCGGGAACTGAATACAATGTAGATATTCAAGGTGCAACACCAACATCAGGAAGTAATGCAGCTACAATTGCAAATAATGCCAATAAAACCAATGTAACTAAATTAAAGGCGGATAATGATGGCAAAGTAACACAGAAGTTTTATTTACAGCATGGTCAGTACATTACAATTCAGGGAATTGCAAAAGATTCTACCTATACTGTAACAGAGAACGAGGAAGATTATAAATCTGAAGCCGCAGTAGTAGATGGTTACAAAGATTTAACTACAGGAAAAGTCGCAAGCACTGATCTGAAGACTTCTTACCTCAACACCCGTGCCGGTGCCATCCCAACAGGTGTCATCATGACAGTTGCCCCATTCGCAGCCGTAACATTACTTGGCGCAGCCGGAATGGTAACAATCAAGATGAGAAAGAAAGAGGACGACGCAGAGTAATCCGATAAGGAAGGTAGATAGTATGCAGGGAAGAAACCCTATACGAGAAAGGAGTTATGTACGAATGCATGATAAGAAAAAGAATGTCATAGCGATTACAATACTGGTCATGACACTGCTAAGTGCTGCAGTATGTAACTCCATAAGTGTGGAGGCAGCAGAGCATACAGAAAAGTCGGTAACAGTCAGCATTCCGGTTTCTTGTGAAAAAGTTGATTCGGAAGAAACTTTCCAATACCAGATAAAGGGAGCTCCGTCTGAATTCGAAGAGATAATACAGACGGAGCTGGGACTGAAAAGCGGAGAAAAAGGATATTTCCAGATAAGTTATTCCTATCCGGGAACCTATTACTACACCGTCAGCCAGATTGCCGGGGCGGATAAGAAGACCACGTATGACAGCACTGAATATCAGGTTGATGTCTGTGTGATAGAAAATGAGGAAGGCAAATTATTCGCCCAGCCAATCCTTTATCTGCAAGGGTCGGATGAGAAGAAAGCAGAACTTGTATTCAAAAATACAAGGGAAGCAGAAAAACCGTCTCAGAACAACCCGGATACAGCGAAGGGAAAAACCGAGACCAGACAGACGAGGCAAACCAAACAAAAAGTAAAAACAGGAGATGCGACAGATCTGTTACAGTGGAGTGTAATCCTGGGTGCGTCAGGAATACTTCTGATACTTGCATTTTGGAAGAAATACAGAAGAAGAGGGGAGGAAAAAGAGCATGAATAACAACCAGAATCCATCAGATAAAAGAAAATGGTATCGAAGGATTTTAAGCGTTTGTCTGATCATGGCTATGGTCAACAGCTCTATCCTGCCACATTTTGAACACATCGGTCAGGTTCAGGCGGAAGAAATAGATCCGGAAGAAGTAGATGCAGTAGATGCAGTGCCAGAGGATGAAACGCCGGAAAATGACAACTTACAGGAACAGTCTGAAGTGCAACCACAGGAAGCACAGGAGAGCCAGAAGCCACAGGAAACTACAGCAGATCAGGAACAGGTACAGCCGGCCAATGTTCTGCAGGCAGATAATACAGCACAGCGAGAAGAACAGGAAGAGAAACAAAAAGAAGATGCACAGCAAAAGATCAGTCCGGAACTGTCTGTGACACTGACAGCGCAGACAGACTTTCCGGAAGATGCTGTCGGAAAGATCAATGTCTTAGAGGGAGAAGGTCTTGACAATCTGAAGAAGTCTTTAAACCTCTATCTTGAGAAAGACAAACAAGAACTTTTGGAAGTGAACCTTCCAATGGAGATCGGCTTTGTAAATGAAGCCGGAGAAGAACAGGAAAAGAAAGAACAAGTAACAGTAACCATAACACCAGGTGAGGAAGAACTTTATCAGCAGTTGAAAGCACTGAATCAGGAGGAAAAGTTACTTCTTTATCATCAGAAAAAAACAGAAGAAGGAAATGAATGGGAGAAACTGGACTACCAGTTTTATGATAAGACAGAGGATGCTCCTGCGTACATTGAATTCAAAACAGAGAGCATGAGTCCATTCCTGTTTGTAGAGACAACAGAGAAACAGGAAGAGGAGAAAAAAGAGGAGAAAACAGAGGCACCAAAACTTCAGAAAAGTCCTTCCGGTACAGTGGCAGGAGAAACAGCTTCCGTGGCTTCGGAAGATAAAGTAAATGTGGAGCAGCTTAATGTCGTTTTTTCAGATGGAGCTACGAAGAATTCAGCCAGTCAATGGGTATGGAATCCGACAGAATCGGCATCAGGACATCTGTTTGTCTATAATCTGTCTTATTTTGTTTCAGACGAGCCGGGAGCATTGAGATTCGAACTTCCGCTGCACATCTTAAAAGACAGGGATGGAAACTGGGCAGATACATTCGAATGTCCGTATCTCTTAAAGTCAGAAGTGCAGGAAGGGGATGACATAGACTTTGTCTATGAGATTGATGAAGAGAATAATAAAGTAATCATTTCTAATTATAAAAAAACCACTACAAATGCAGGTTATATCGAAGTTGGATACAGTACGACGAAATCCACATTAGATTATAAAGATATGGAACCATCTGATAAGATGACCGCTTCGATTCAGGTAAAGGGAACAAATGGGACCAGTGATGAGAAAACAGCGACAGGTGATCCGGTATATATAGATACCCATGCTACGATTGCATGGACACAGAAAATGCCAAATCCGTCTTATTATAGCGAATGGCAAAGCGGATGGGGAGACAAACCGGCAGATGCGGAACAATATTATTATCTGGTGTGGGAAATTCGAAGTTCTGTCAACAAGATTACGTCCCCTTATACGTTTCAGTTGGATGATTCGTTCACGGATCTGTCAGGAGACGTGGTGGGGTATAAATTCTCAGGACAAAGTACATTTACAAAGAAGAATATCTCAGAAAACAACCGCTGGGATGGAACCCGTTATGACTATGTACTGACCCGTTATAGCAAAACACAGGCAGATGAGAAATTGGAAACAGATAAAAATTATACGCTCTCCAATAAGATCAAAGCAACTGTGACAGCAACAGACGGAAAGGATTCTTCAACCACAGCGGATGCCTCACAGACATGGACCTATAAGATCCAGGAGAAGAATGATCCGGGTTACGAGATTCCAACTGCGGGACTGTACTCAGAGAAATATGGTATCTATGGTCAGGACTCAAGAGTATATTCTTCACAGGATATCTCAGATTATACACTGGATGAACTTGTCAGTGAAACGAAAGAATCCATAGATCCATTAAAATTTAGTATGTCCATGACAGGATATCCGTATCCATACACGCTAGAGGAAGGGAAAGAACCAGGAACAGAAGCAGATGCACTGGCAGGTCATTATGGTAAGAAGAAGGTATCTTATAAGCTTGTTGATGATACCTTATCTCTGGAAGGAACATCACTCAACGATGAGGACTATGATATCCTTGGAATCCGGTGGAGCGCAAAGATGCGTACTGCTACCTATAACGAAGATAAGAAAAGTTTTACAGAAACAGCGATTCAAAACTACAAAGACGAAGACAAAATAACAATTGAAGTTCGTACCGGTACAAAAGATGGGGCTAATGCATGGAAAAAAGCAGCGGTCTACAGTATGAAGACAGGCAGCTATGAATCTACAGAGAGCACGTTGGTAACGGATAGTTCCGGCGGAAATCTGACATTCGCAGCCGGAGTCAAAGGAGTACGGTTATCTTGTGCGAATGCTTACTACTATACCACTCTGAATATGGATCTGTCCGTCTCTTTGAAAGGAACAGCGAATGTCCTTGGAATCATCGGAGAAAAAACGAAGGTCGAGCTGAACAATCAGGCAGAAAGCACGATGCAGCAGGGAGAGAGAATTATCTTTCAGAGAACGCGGAGCGGATCAGACTACATTCAGAAGGTGATATCGACCTCCGATATACGAAAAGATATCACACAGACAAAAAATGATAAACGCAAGAAACGGTATCTTGTAAACTGGCGTGTGCAGGTGCAGGAGCGTTATACAGATAATGACGGATCACATTATTTACGTCAGGATGCCGGTACTTTCTATGATCTGCTTCCGGCAGGGGCAGCGCTGACAAGAAGCTCTGTTGAAGTGCAGGCTTCCGGGTCAAAATTGAATGACGGAAATTATAACATTACATTAAAAGAAAATTATAAGGATACAGGACGCACGTTGGTGACGATACAGATCAAAGAGCCAACTACAACAGGGTATCAGGTTTCTTATCAGACCTCACATGATTATGATGCGATCCAGGATCACGGCAAAAATCTGTTGAATTCAGCAGCATATGAGACTGGGAATGCGAAAATCGCGAGTGGATCGCCGGATGATGGTGGTTCGATCACAGAAAAGAATCTGATGGCAGGACTGGATGCCGCTTCAAGTGGAAATAAATTCCTCTATGCAGAAGCCAGACATTATATCCATGTTCTGATGGCAGGAAACAATGGTCTGAAAAAACAAGTCAAGAATGAAAAAGAAGACGAGTATCGGAACGAATCTTATGTGAACCAGGGTGGAAACTATTCCTACAGGATCCGTGTGGCGAACAATAAAGTGACCCGCTGTAAAAATCTGATCTTCTATGATTCACTGGAAAGTTATTATAATTCATCGGGACAGACTACAGAAGTAAAAGTATCCGACTGGAAAGGAACACTTACAGGAATCGATGTCTCTACATTAAGAGAGAATGGAATCCAGCCGGTTGTATACCTGTCAACCGTGGATCGGATGAATCTCAATCAGCATCATGATCTGACAGAAAAACAGGAAGATGGAACACTGGTATGGATTGAATATAATGAATTCTTAAAGACGCATAAGCTTGAGGATGCACATGCTGTCGCAGTCGATGCAAGCAAGAAGACAGATGGATCAGAATTTATTCTGGAAGGACAGAAGTCTCTTTCCTTTACCCTTTATATGAAAGCACCAGAGTCAGACAGCACGAATGATGCGGATCCGGTGGCTTATAATAATATCTATATGCAGCAGAACTTTCTCCACGGAGAAGACGCAACTTCAGCAGGAACACCGCAGTTCTTACATCAGGATTATACTTCGCTGCATTACCGTGTGACCGGAGATATTAGGCTGAAAAAGGTGGATGAGACAGATGATACAATTCCTGCATCCGGAGCGACCTATCTGCTTCGCGGAACTTCTGATTACGGAACAACAACCTACGAGACTACGAAGGTATCTGACCGAAACGGAGAATTCAGCTTTACAGAGATTGAGAAAGGAACCTACGAACTCTTAGAAACAGCCTGTACGAATGACTGGTTATTAAACACAACCGTCTACACTGTGAAGATTGACGGAAAGGGAACTGTAACAATGCCAGGACAGAGCCATGATGCAAACGGACAGTTCCTTGTAAAAGATGCACCTCGTATTCATGGAGATCTGCACTTTAAGAAAATAGACAGCATTACAGAAAATCCAATCAATGATGTGGAATTCCTTCTGACCGGAACGTCTGATTATGGAAACGATGTATTCCAACAGGCGGCATCCGAAGGAAAAGATGCAGGAAAATATGACGCCGGCGAGGTGACATTCAATAACCTGGAACTTGGAACATACAAGCTTTCTGAGACAAAGGCGAAAGATGGTTATATCTTAAGCCGGACAGAATGGACGGTTCAGGTGAATGAAAGCGGTATGGTAATCCTTCGTAATCCGGATGGAAGCGAAGTGAAGAGAGATACAGACAGTACTTACACGATCACAAACGAACCACTGCACAGTATCCGGTTTATAAAGACCAGCACTTATGGAACAAATAATTATCTGGAAGGTGCAGAATTCTCCTTGACCGGAATATCCGATTACGGAACGAATACAGACAAAACAGGAGTATCTGGCAGTGATGGAATCGTAACGATCAAAGGACTGGAGCCGGGAACTTATCAGCTGAAAGAGACAAAGGCACCGGAAAACTATGAATTAAATACAACGATTTATACCGTTGTTGTAAAGAGTAATGGGGACTTTACGATCGATGGACTTCAAAAGATAACAATAAGTTCAGCACAGATCTATGATTTCAAAAATATTCCGACAGGAGGAGTGGTAAAGCTTACAAAAATCTGGAAAGACAGTAAGACAAATGCTCAACGAGAGATTCCGAATATGACAATTTCCACGAAGAAACCGTCGAAAGATCTCAAAGGATATACGATTACCTTTGATGCAAATGGAGGAACCTTTGCAGGTGGTGTGACTATAAATGAGATGGTATATTCAGCAGATGGAAGTTTAGTGAGTGGAACATATGCTTTACCAAAACAAGAAGGAAATAGTTTCATTGGATGGTATACACAGGAAAAAGATGGAACAAAATATGAGGTGGATAAGTCAGGAAATCCTGTTAAAAACTTAACAGAGGATATCACCGTCTATGCTCACTATAAGCCACCGATGAAATATGCAGTAGCAATCTATGGAATCTGTGTGGATGATGTATATGATGAAGCAACTGGTAATATCTCAAAAGGAGGATTAACCTTTGGCCCGGCACTGGGAGAGAATTATGTACAGCGCTTTAAGAACCATAATCCAAGTGGAATAACAGAGGCAGGACATGAGCATCGTTGTGTACATAATGATAATTGGAACACGATTATCGAATGGAATAAGACAGATCCATACGTATATGAAGATTGTATTAAAGAAGGTTGTACTCACAGCGTAGCACTTAGTAAAAATACAACAACGACGATCTTAAGTGAACAATTTGATCCTATCATGGAAACCGGAGATGGTCCAAGCACCTTGTACTATGAACTTGTAACAAATAAAGGAACCTGTTTTGAAAATCTGAGATGGCATCCAAATGGCGGAACTTATGGAACCAACACAGATGGATGGGGAGCGACCAGGATCCGTGCAATGCTAAACGGTGCAGACGATTTGACCGACAAAGGAGAGAATAACTACAGTAATAATGCATCAAGTGATGTGAATAAGTCTGCAAACATTTATACACCATATAACTGTCTGTTCGCAACCTTCCCGCAAGAACTGCAGGCTGCAATCGGAAAGCGTAAAGTGAAGTATGATTCCGTAAATAATCAGAAGAATGAAGATAATCTAAAAACAACAAATGATAAACTGTGGTTATTTAGTTCAAATGAAGTGGCGGATATGATAAGCTATAGTGTTTATAACCATCCATTAGAAGGCAGTGTATATAAGAAGTTTAAATATACATTCGAAGGCGTTGAATATGCAAGAAGACCATGCATTGCAAACTCAATCACTGGAAACGCAATCGGTGGTTTTTTTGGGGCGTGGCTGCGCTCGTCGTATGAAGGTCTTAATCAAAAAGTGCTGATGCTAGGTAAAGCGGGCCCCGTCAGCTCTAGTAATGCGTACTACACCTATGGTGTTTCAGTCGGCTTCACGCTTGAGCGATGACACGAGTCATCAAAAAGTGTGGCACGATATGGGGAGAAGCAATTTACCAGGGATGCGGGGCATAGTCCCCGTATCCCGACGAGAAGGAAGAAAAGAGGGACCGCCCGTAAGGGCGGCGAAAGAAAGAAGTTGATAGAAATTGAAAAAAAGAGACAAACCATTCCGATTATCTAAAAAGATACTGGAATGTCTCGCAGTGATCCTGCTTTTTGGGATGACCACATTCGCAGCATCCGGTGGAATACCCGGTACTACGACGACGTATTCAACAGAAGGGAGTACTTCGGCAGAGGATGCGACATATAGTACAACAGGAGGCACCTGGGTTAAAGTAGATGAGAACACCTGGACGATGGATACGGATAGCGATAGAGAAGTAGATGTCACTCTGGTGAAAAAAGGAGATCAGTGGGAATATCTGTTCCAGACAAAAGATCCGGATGCAGTGTATTATGGATGGGAAGAGAAAGTTCCGGATGGATATAAGGTGGTTGGAAAGGGCGAACGAAAGGATCCAGCTATAAGTAATCAGTCAGATTTCTCCATCACCAACGAAGAAGAAACAGCTGCAGAGCCAGAATATGGTTCCCTAAAGCTTTCGAAAGTCGTTGCCGGTGAGGGTGCTGATCTTTCACAAAATTTCCTCTTTGAGATCAATCTGACATCTAAGGATGCTACGCTTAGCGATAAGTTAAATGGAAGTACTACATTTGGTGATGTGAATTTCAAAGACGGAAAGGCAACCGTTTACTTGAAGCATAACGATGTTGTGGAACTAAGGAATATCCCGGCTGGTGTTACATGGGAGATTAAAGAAAAAGCAACAGAGGGATATAAGACAGAAGTGGCTGTAGGAAATGATCCTGCGACAGAGACCGACACTTTAACAGGAGTGATTCAAAAAGATATAACAACAGAAGTGAAATATACGAATACAAAGATTAGTTCCAATCCAGGTGGAGGAGAGACACCGGAAGACCCGACAGGTTCTTTCAAGGTAAAGAAAGTGGTTGAGAATGGAAGAGATACAGATGAATTCTATTTTTCAGCTGCACTCACAGGACTGAAGCCACAGAAGAGTTATACAGTAAATATTACAAGTGTTGATAATTCTACAAGAAGTTTATCAATAACTTCAAATGCTGCTGGAACAGCTTATGTACAATTCCAGTTAAAGAATGGAGAAATTGCTGAATTTGTTAATCTTCCAATCGGAAGCAACTATCAGATCAAGGAAGATGCGAATGATTATACAGCATCCTACCAGATTACAAATGAAGGAAATCCAGACAATCTCAAAGCGGTCATGAGTCAGAATGGAAATTATGAACCAAAGAAGGAGTTGTCCACACAGAAAGAGACTTTGGATGCAGATGAAAAAGCGCTGATTACATTTACCAACAGCAAACCGGCACCGAAAGCGGGTACGGTAGATATCGAAGTGAAAAAAAGCTGGAATGATGAGGGAGATTTAAAAAAACGTCCGTCAGAAATCACAGTCCGTCTGTATCAGAGTACATCAGACAAAGAAGAGGGTGACATGATTGCCACCGCAAAACTGGATGAGTCGGGTGAATGGAAGACTACTTTCAAAGACATGGATAAATGTCCAGTAAACAGTACAACTCCATATATTTATACAGTCAAAGAAGATCCGGTGGCTGGATATGAATCTGTAGTTACAAAGGATGAAACAACAGGTAAGTATACAATCACCAATACATTATCCACAGTAGCAACCGGAGATTTACGGTTATCCAAGACAGTCGATGGAACAGGGGCAGATAAAGAGAAAGAATTCCGCTTTGAACTTACCATGAAGATGAAAGATGGAAACGCACTTCAGGGAAGTTTCCCATTAGATAGTGGAGAAGGAAAGGGCACAAAGACAGGAACCATTTATTTTGATGAATACGGAAAAGGAACCATTTCCTTAAAAGATGGCGAATCTGCTTATATCACCGGACTGCCGGAGGGAACTACATATAATGTGAAAGAAACTAAATATGTAGACTGGACCTCTTCTTTATTAGATGACACTACCTGGGGCGGAAAGATCCGGAAGGGTACAACGTCAGAAATCAAAGTGAAGAATACCTATGAAGAAAAACGCCAGTTGACAGTCAAGAAGACAGTAGAAGGAAGCATGGGAAGCAAGACAAAACAATTCCAATTCCAACTTAAGTTGACAGCTCCGGAAGGACAAGTCTTGCCGACAGAATTGGAGTATACAAAAGGTGACGAGAATGGTACGATAAAATCCAATGGAGATGTATATGCATTCACATTGGCACACGAGGAGACTATAGCCATCAAAGGAATTCCTTCCCAAAGTACTTACACAGTTACCGAGGTGGATGGTGAATCGAATGGGTATACAGTAACTCAGACGAATGCTACAGGAACAATGAAAGCCGATACAGTCGTTTCATTTGTAAATACAAAGAACGGATCAGTTCCGACACTTGCAGATATGAACACGAAGATACCATTCGTGCTTGTGATTCTTGCAATTGGAGGAGTTGGATTCATTTTGTGGAAGAAACGGAAGGAGACAAGATAGTAAAGAGCTGTTGCTTTGTGCAACAGCTCTCTTTAAGAGACGAGGGTCTGTCGCCTCTCGTATTATTCCCATGTAATTTTCGTACCTGAATGAGTACTTATAAATTTTGCTTTGAGATCTGGATTTGCCTTTATAGTTGTTGAAGTGTTTGTATCCATCATAAAATTCCAATTTTTTGACTTACTGATATCAAAAGAACTTAAATCTAAGTATTTCAAACTAGAACAACCAAAAAACATATATTTCATATTTTCTACATTACTTGTTTCAAAATATTTTAAATTTATTTCTTTTAATGATATACATTGATCAAACATACTAGCCACATTAGTACATTCATCAGTATAGAGATTTTCAATATTTTTTATTTCAATTAACTTAGTACAATAAGACAACCATGAACATTATTTCTACCTGTTAGTGAAATAGAAATAGATGGGAATGAACATAATAATCTCTTTATTGTAGTAGGTGAAAAATAAACATTATGAAGTGGAATCATAAAGTTCATTTTGCAATAAAGTCTAATTAAAAAAATAGTGAACTTTATACGTAAACCCTTGTGGTTGCTGACTTTTGTAGCAAAATTGATATAGTTCACGATTTTTAAGTTATGTAAAGTAAAAATGGAGCTTGACGATTAATCGTCAGGCTCTTTTTATATTGTCTTTTTGTACTTGCTGTGATATTATTAGTATAAATACTAAAATATTTGAAGAGAGGTGATATATTTGCGAAGAGACAGCAGTGAAACAAAGAGGAAAATACTGACCGTATGCGTCCGTCTCTTTTTGGAGCAGGGGTATAAAAACACCACTGTCAGTCAGATTGTGGACGAGGCAGGTGTTGCAAGGGGAAGCTATTTGAATCTGTTTCCTACCAAGGACAGAATTTTGCTGGAATTGACCGAAACGATGTTCGGCGGACAGTTCGGCGTGGCAAGAAGCATTGCAGACAGCAAGCTGCCGCCGGTTTACGCCTATGCGGTGGAAACGGCGATCCAACTGACACTGACCGAGCTGAATGAGAACCTGAGGGAAATCTACATTGAAGCTTATTCCCTGCCCGATACGTCGGAATATATTTACTTGCATACTACGGCAGAGCTGAAGCAGATTTTCGGTGAAAATTTTCCCGATGATACCGAGAGCGATTTTTATGAGATGGAAATTGGCACGGCGGGATTGATGCGCAGCTATATGGCGAGAAAATGTGATATTCATTTTCCGTTGGAACGCAAGCTCAGTCGCTTTTTGACGGCAGCAATGAGAGTATATCGTGTGCCAGAGGAAGAACAGGCAAAGGTGCTTGCCTTTATTCAATCACTGGATATTAAAGCAATTGCTACAGAGGTTATGTATAAGCTGTTTGCAATGCTGGAAATGAAATACGATTTTAAGCTGTCAAAGAATAGTGAAATGGGGGGAACAAGATGAGAAAACGATTATTCAGTATCCTGCTTGCTCAGTGCATGGTGCTCTGTCTTGTGCCGACCACGGCATTTGCCGAGAGCGAGACGGAAGAAACACCTGTATGCACCTGCGAAACGGCTTGCACGGAAGAAACAATGAATGCAGAGTGCCCTATCTGCGGCGCAGAGGGAGCTTTGGCGGAAAACTGTGGAAAATATGTCGAACCAGCAGCCGAGGGTGAAGAATCCCAGCTGGAAGGAGAGAAAACTCAGGAGAAGCAGGACAGCGATATGCCGGATACACAATCCGAAGCAACTCTAGCACAGATGAGTGGCGAAGGAGAGAATGGCATCGCTGTTCAGAGTGCCGGTGTTGCTATTGACAATACCAACTTTCCGGATGCAAATTTCCGCAGCTTTGTTGCTTCTTCGTTTGACGAGGACAACGACAATTATTTGAGCGATACGGAGATCAATGCGGTCGAGAATATAAACTGCGCAAAAAAAGGAATCAGCGATCTTACCGGTATCAGTCATTTTACAGCATTGAAGTCTCTTAAATGCTTCAATAACCAATTGACCGCTCTGGATGTCAGTAAGAATACGGCGTTGACTTCTTTGGACTGCGACTATAACCAATTGACCGCTCTGGATGTCAGTAAGAATGTGGCGTTGACGAAATTACACTGTTGGGGCAATTCGCTGACTAAATTGGATGTCAGTAAGAATACGGCGTTGACTTCTTTGGACTGCGGCGCAAACCAGTTGACAACGCTGGATGTCAGCAAGAATACGGCACTGACTTATTTGGACTGCAGAAGCAACCAATTGACCGCTCTGGATGTCAGCAAGAATACGGCGTTGACTGATTTGGCCTGCAGAAGCAACCAATTGACCGCTCTGGATGTCAGCAAGAATACGGTGCTGACTTATTTAAACTGCTACGCAAACCAGTTGACAACGCTGGATGTCAGCAAGAATACGGCACTGACTTATTTGGACTGCAGAAGCAACCAATTGACCGCTCTGGATGTCAGCAAGAATACGGCGTTGACTGATTTGGACTGCAGAAACAACCAATTGACCGCTCTGGATGTCAGCAAGAATACGGCGTTGACTGATTTGGACTGCAGAAACAACCAATTGACCTCTCTGGATATCAGCAACACAGATATGAGTGGTCTGGATTGTGACGGTAATATCTACCAGATCGTTGTTGGCAATGACCGCACATTTGACCTTTCCACCTTGCCGGGAAACTTCAACGTTGCCAAGACAAGCGATTGGAGCGGTGGGACAGTAAGTGGAAACACGCTGACAGTGGATAGTGACCAAGATAGCGTTACATACAAATATGATTGTGGAAAGAATAGACGAAGAACCTTTACCTTGAAGTGCGTCAAGTCTGCGGACTACACCAAAGTTGATGAAGCCATTAAGAAGGCAAATGCTTTGAAGAAGGACAACTACAAGGATTTCACTGCCGTGGAAACCGCCGTTAAGTCTGTTGTTCGTGGTAAAAGTATTACGGAGCAGAGCGAAGTGGATGCAATGGCGAAAGCGATCGAAGATGCGATTGAAGCCCTGCAATATAAGGATGCTGACTACATCAAAGTTGACGAAGCCATTGCCAAGGCGAATGCACTGAATAAGGACGACTACAAGGATTTCTCCGCTGTAGAATCCGCTGTCAACGCTGTTGTCCGTGGTAAGAACATTACCGAGCAATCCGAAGTAGATGCAATGGCAAAGGCAATTGAAGATGCGATTGCAGCCCTGCAATACAAGGAAAAGCCGAAGATCTGCAAGGGCGGCAAGGAAGTGAAGATTTCCAACGGCGCGCACGAAATGCGCATCCACGGCAAGAGCTACGGCACGTTTACCTTCGCGTGGGTAAATGACAAGGCGGGCTGGTCGATTCAGAATGCCGACGGCAAGTACATGTCCTTTGACAATGGCAAGCTGGTTCTGCGTGACACGGCGTATGTTTGGAAGTATGACGCGAAGTTCTACACGACGACGGAAGAAAAGACAAGCTTCGGCTGGGGCTGGTGGGGCCGTCCGAGCACCAAGGTGACCAACTGGTATCTCGTCGGTGACGGAACAGACCTGTCGATTTCCAAGTCGGACACAAACGCGGATGTGAAGCTGTATGACGCGATGGAATCCACGGAGCACAGCTTCGGCAAGTGGACGCCTGCGGAAGATGGCAAGCACACAAGAACCTGCACGATCTGCGGCGCGACCGAGACCGGCGACTGCACCTATGAAAACGGTGCGTGCACGGTTTGCGGCGCACTGGATCCGGACAATGCCAGCGTTTCGGTCAGCGCGACCGTAACCAAGCGCACCTCCGGCGGTGGCGGCTGGTGGTGGTGGAACCGCCCGACGACCACAACGTGGGAGGCACGCATCACCGCAACCGGTACCGGCGTGGATATTGATAAGGTGGAGTATTCCGACGATGGGAAACATTATCTCACCGGCACGAGCTTTACCAGCGACACGGAAATTACCAAGTTCTATATCCGCGTGACGGATTCCAAGGGCAATGTCACCAATTGGCTGTATGAGAATGGCAAGGTGACGCAGAAGTAACGACTGACAGCTACCTGACCCGCGTGGAAAAGGTAAGCGCCTAACCTTTACCTTGGGGTGTGTCCAGTCTGCCGACTACGCTAATGTTGATGAAGCCATTGGCACAACGGTTGTCAGTAGAAAGAAAAAGTAAAACAGATAATGGAATAGCATTCCTTTGTTCCATCTTCCGAGCAATTAATTCAGTTGATTCTGGAGATAAAATGTAATTAACAATAAGTTTTTAAGGTAACTGATCACAGATGAAATGAACAAATAAACTCCAGAGAGAATTACAGAGAAGACACCAAAAGCGGAACTTTGTTCCGCTTTTGTGTTTGAAAGAGAGGAAAATCCATTCGTGAGAGGATTTACGTTCATTAGGAAATTATGGCAGTATCAATTCAGGTTTGAAATTTAAATAGTCTCCGGAAACAAGTTTATACTCAATCCCGTCTACGTATCCTTTAAAGCTGTCATCAAAGCGTTCCTCCCCATGACAATGTGAATAGATTACTTTGGAAACATTATACTCTAAAGCTATTTTTGTGAATGGACTATCCTGTTCACCGATTGTTGTCGGCGGATAATGCAGGAATATGATAAATTTATCATAGCCGGCAGTGCGGGCAGCTTCGAATGATACGCGAAGCCTATCTATCTCGCGAGTACGAAGTTTTAAAAAATGTTCTATCGAATCTTTTCCTTCATAACAATATCCTTTTGTTCCAACAAGTGCATAATCCTGATAGTTATAGAAATTATTTTGTAGGAATTCGAGCTTTCCTTGAAAGAGATTGTTGAGCTTTTGTGTTTTTTTTGCATCCCAGAACATGTCATGATTTCCGCGGAGAAGAATCTTACGCCCTGGTAGATTTATGATAAAGTTTAAATCTTCCTGTGCTTCATCTAAATTCCGTCCCCAAGAATGATCTCCGGTAAGTACGATGGTATCTTTGGATGTTATTTTCTTTTTCCAGTTCTTTTCTATCTTAGCAACATGATTCTTCCAACGTCGGCCGAAAATATCCATAGGTTTATTGTTTGAGAAGGAGAGATGTAGGTCTCCCATAGCATATAAACTCACGTTAAAGCACCTCCCTGTCTATATTAATTAGCATGAGAACAAATCTTCCTAAGGTATTGTATTGGCACAGATTTTGTGAGCCATACACCGTTTACAGACTGATAAAATTCATATCCGTCTATATACATTTTATGTGATAAAACTTCATAAATAATGGGCTTTCCATGTCTTTTACCAACAGTGATTGCTGTGTTTTTGTTATCTGATAAATGGACATATAAGCGACTTTTCGAAATTAGTCCGTTTTCATCAATGGATGAAACGTATTTTTCTCCTGTCCCGTGATATAACACTGCAGGAGGTTCTTTCTTGAGAAGTTCGACATCAACAACAATGGAATGCCCCTGATTTGCCCGGATTAGAGTCCTATCTTTATTAAATGAATATCGCTGCTTATTATCTGTTTTAACAATTTCTTCCAGTGTATCCATGTCGATAGGATGTGTTTTTGACATACCGCTTAAAAGTTCTTCGACAGAAGCCCAGCCATGTGTATCCAATGTGATTCCAATCTTTTCTGGATGATGTCGTAAAATCAAACTCAAAAATCGACTTGTTTTATTTAGATCCATTTGTCATACCTTCTTCCGTAATTTGACGTTTGCGTTTCTGTTTGCTTAACTGTGTAAAATTTATTATACTATTCTTACAATATTTTTCGCAATGAAAAAGGATGTGTATGAATACAATGTTTGATTTATCTTACAGAATCGAAGAGCGCGGTATAGAAAAAGGTATAGAACTAGGACGTTTGAGCCTTATTCGGCATATGCTTTCGCAGCAACAGTAGAGGATATCAAGAAGTATTCAGGTGCTTCAGATGAAGAAATCAAAAAGGCTGAAGAAATGTCATAACTTTCCTCTGATTCTCGTGGTCTGTCATATCATAATTTATACTTGAGCAAAAAAAGCACATCATTGAAAAATTGTCCTTTGCTTGCTATAATGTTAGCAGTTTTAATTATTATGAAATACAGGTGAGTTATCAATGAAACAAGCTCTAAACGATAGTATTCTTTTTGTAGTTTTAGTAGTAATAATAGTAGCTTTAGTTATAACACTTATAGTTTTAATAATACAAGCAATCTGCAGGTCTGTGGCTGATAATTATATAGATAAGAATAGAAGAAGCTTATTTAATAAAACAAGACCCTTATCAGATAAGTGTGTTGAGGCAGGAAACAAGTTGTTAAATGAACTACGGACTTATTGGGCATATATAGATGAATTAGGACTTGATCAAGAATATACATGTTCCAGTTCAGTAGTATCAAATGCTTCTAATAACGTAGTTAAATATTTGATCAAATATAGCGATATCGGATATGATCAAGATACTCTCGAAAAAATTGATTTTTGTATTAGATATTTGCATTTATATGAACAAATGATGGATGATATGGAAATATTGGAAGATGATATAAGTGAGTATTTACCAGCACATGTGAGAATGTTTGCATTAAAAAATAAAATACCTTATAAAGTATGTGATATATCTTACAAACTGGCAGAGAATGTGGAACCAGAGTTTTCATTTTTATATGTAAGTCCAGCGGGTAGAAGTGAGAGAGCATTTGATATTAATATTACACCATCATTGCTTTCGAAGGTTGAGTCAGAAATATATAAAAAGTTGGACAAAAAAGGGTTCTCTACGACACAGAGACAGATGATGACCAACGATTTACGTGAGGCAATAAAGAAAAGGGATAATTATACGTGCTGTATATGTGGTAATAGCGTATTTAATGAACCAAATTTATTACTTGAAGTCGATCATATTGTCCCAATTTCTAAAGGTGGGAAAACGGAAGCTAGTAATTTACAAACTCTTTGTTGGAGATGCAATAGGTCTAAAAGTAACAAAATGTGACAATAAGGCGACGGAATAATAGTATCTGTCGCCTCTCGTATTATTCCCATGTAATTTTTGTACCTGAATGAGTACTTGTAAATTTTGCTTTGAGATCTGGATTTGCCTTTATAGTTGTTGAAGTGTTTGTATCCATCATAAAATTCCAATTTTTTGACTTACTGACATCAAAAGAACTTAAATCTAAGTATTTTATAATATGATGATACGGATGTAAAGTTTCAGCAAGTCAATGAGTGCCATCCCTAGAGTTTGGACTTTTTTAAAGTCCAAACTCCTTCAATAATTTTTTCTGATATTCTCGGTCTGCAGCTGC
>ERZ773229.806-NODE-806-length-24910-cov-3.920137_pt1 | contig 24910 bp, 27 predicted proteins | sample MGYA00580992_ERZ773229 | MGnify/ENA primary metagenome ERZ773229 (study PRJEB29015, sample SAMEA2737795) | human gut metagenome | biome: human gut; feature: human-associated habitat; material: faeces | place: China | collected 2012 ... | reverse complement strand
TAATTCGTCCGTTCATAGCTGCTCTCCTTCCGCGGTAAATGCGTCCCAAATCGCCTGCAGCTGCGTCTCGAACGTGTTCCGGTCGATCTGCGTGAAGCGCACACAGGTCTGGAAATCCACGACCGTCGGCTCATAGGCCAACGCAATATTCTCCGGCGCAATTACGCAGATCGAGCACGTGTTTCCAGCCCGGTCGGCCAGAACCGCAGATCGGTGCTTGCGCAGAGCGTGCTCAGCTGAATGAGCAAATTCTGCTGCATCTGATCCGTCAGCTTTCTATCTCCCACAATGCCTACGACACAATTTTTCTGCCCCTGCAAAACGACCGGCGCATCTGTCAGCAGCTTACTTTGATCCGCAAGCTCCGCCGCGCGCGTCCGGAGCGGGTCTTCATTCCCGCTGAAGGGATCTGCTGCAAACTGCACAAACACAGTCGCAGTAGCATCACCTGTTCCAAGCCGAACCGCATAGAAGTTTTCGTTCTTTGGATTCCGACTCCACAGCTCCGGTGTTCTGTTCTTTAGAATCTCCGCACATATATCCGCGGAAGGATTCTCCCTCTGCAATGCGGCAAGCTGTTTGTCGTGCGCCTCCTGAAGCGTTTTTTGTATCCGACTGCTGACTCCTGCCAATTTGGATTTCACGCACACCGGCAAGCGAATATCGCGCTGTACGCAGCGTGGGCAGCACAGAAATTTCAACGCGCAAATCTGACTGCCCATCCGGGCAGATGCACGCGCCGGGTTCGATCTGATATTTTTCAGTTTTATCCGACCGAATCTCCATGAATGTTTGCTCATCCTTGCAATAAGCGGTAATCTCCTGCACCATGCTCCGAAACATGGACGGCATCGAGATACGCAGCCGTTCCTGCCCATTCCACACAATATCCATAGAATTATCCTTGTTGAGGAGCCGAATCAGGAGCAATTTCTCTTTCCAAATATTTTGCATCTTTTTCCCTCATTTTCTGCCGATGTTTCTTTTCGCAAGACTTGCTCATTATTCCAATTTGTAGTATAATCCATTTAAGATTATAAGTTACGCATTGTATATTCAAAAGAGATGTTGCATAACTCGCAGCTTTTTCGACACAACTTGCACGAATCAGTAAGTTTTCGCGTTACCCGGCCTACTTGTATTGGCGCTGCGCTTGCATGATCCAGCTATGAAAACAGCAGGAGCCCGGGATCAGGATCCTGCTGGTGCGCTTTCCATTTTGAACGGTCCGATACCGTCTCAGATTTACGCTGCACTCGCAGAGCGGTTAGTCGTTCATTTCATTCAAATCACCGACGAGCGCATTGAGTTCGTTCAGCATTTCTTTCGCCTCATTGCGTTTATATTTTCCAACGCAGTTCTTTTGAACCACTGCGTAGCTGTTCTCGGCAGATCTCAGCACGCATTCAAAACTTCGACCGAGCTCGTCTTCATAAACACCGTGGCTGATCGAATAGCTGTATCGGAAGCTTATTTCGCCATCACGTTCATCGTACTGCAGCGCACCATACCGGTAGCGAAAATTCTCTTTGGCAATTGCTCTGCAGAGTGGGTATTCATATATTTTTTCTGCTGAAAACGGATACACTGCATCGATTCGGCACGCCTTTGCCTCTGCCTCTAAAATAACCCGGACTAAGTAATTTATATTTTTCGTTCGGAACGGCAGTTCATAAATTACGATTGCCTGTTCTGGAGCACGTCTGACATAATGCAGCTGGTGCTTTTCAAAAAAAGCGATTACATCCGCCTCAGCTCTTTCAAGGAACTGCTCGGTGTCATGATCCATTTTATGAAGCAGCGCCATTGCGGATTCGTCGTCTCCAAACGCACATTCGCGAATTGCCTGCGTCATTTGTGCATCCGTCGCATGCTCGCCCAGTTCTTCCTGCTTTTTCTCTAGCTTCTGAATCATTTCTTCTGCTGCCGCAGAGCACGACCCATTTCCTCTGAGTTTTTGAATCAGCCTTTGTATTCTGTTTTCCTGCATAACAATTGCTCCTTTTCCTGAAAATCCTCGCTTCTTTAATTACGCTATTATACATCGTGACCAGAATACAGCGTGCTTTTTTGCATAACTTACATTTTTCTCGACATAATTTGCATCGATTGGACAACTATTATGGTTCAGTATTCTCCACTGTTTGTTATCATCAACGCTTTAATCTTTGCTATGTGGGCTGTGACCTTCTGCCGCACACTGACGCGGCGTTTTTCCATGCCGGTCACGATTCTGGGGTTTGCTCTCCAGTTTCTCGTCTGGCTCATTCCGCCATACTTTATGGGAAACGGATCAATCCTCCGGGCAGTTTATCCCCTGTTTGGGATTGTGCTACCGCTGTTTCTGCTTTTCCGGGATAGGTGGCACAGAATCCTCTTTGTGGCGCTAGGCTGTCTGGTCTTCATGTATATCGCGGATCTTGTCCCATGCGCGATTATTTTCACGCCGGAACAAATGCGCAAGGGGATCGCATTGCAGCCACTGCCGCAGCGGCTGGTTGCCTATGCAATCTGCGTCAGTCTCGACGCGTTTTTGCTGTGGATGCTGGTTCTGTTCATGAACCGCTATAAGAACCGGTTACACGGAAGCGAATGTGTGTTGTATTTGCTGTTTCCATTCAGCCAGTATCTGCTGCTGTTCGGGTGGCTTCGGGTATGCCTGTCCGAGATGACGTTTCCTCGCGCCGGATATGTAATCGCTGCAATGCTCGTCTGCATGGCAGCAGATGTAGCCTTATATATTGCTGTGCGAGGCATGGCACAGCGCAGTGAGCTCAAAGCAAGAAACGACATTCTTTCTGCGCAGATCGACCGACAGAAGGAGCATTATGCGGCCATCACCGCGCAGTATGAAACCATTCGCCGCATGCGGCACGATATCGCCAAGCACCTTTATACCATGCAGGCTCTGCTTCACTCCGAACGCTATCAGGATGCAGCGGCATACTCGGACGAGGTTTCCGCGCAGGCGCAGGTACAGGAGCGTCTGGGAGTCTGCGAAAACCCGATCGTGGATGCCTACATATTTTCGCGGTCACAGGAGCTGGAAAAACAGGGATATCGTGTCCAGCTGCGTGTGCGGCTGCCAGAGGCCATCGGGATCTCAAATTCCGACCTCATTATCGCCTTTGCAAATCTGCTGGACAACGCTGCGGATGCCTGCCACGCCTGTGAGGACAAAACGATCTCTCTGACAGCCGCCGTCAACAAGGGCTTTTTGACCATCGAAACGGAAAACGCCTGCCGCACACAGCTGCAGACAAAAAAACGCCGCATCCCGGAGCTGGAACGCGGCATCGGATTTTCAATTTTTCAGGAGCTCGCCCGGAAGTATGACGGCAGCTTCTCGTACCACACCGAAAACGGTCGGTTTACAGCCAGTCTGATCCTGAAAGGAGCTTCTTTTGCACATGTTTGCGATCTGTGACGACGAGCCGCTGCACCGCGAGCGGCTTGCGCGGTCTGTACAGAATCATTTAAACGGACAACATGCGGAGCTGCGGCTTTTTGCTTCGCCGGCAGCGCTTTTACAGGAGATCAGCGCCCACGGATATACCCCGGACGTTGCCGTCGTCGATATTCAGATGGGCGAAATGAGCGGCATCGAGCTGGCAAAGCGCATCAACGAAGCGCTGCCGCAGTGCGCGGTCATCTTCGCCACGTCGTATCTCGGTTTTGCGACCGAGGTCTATGAAACGGAGCACGCATATTTCATCTTGAAAAGCGAATTTGACCAGCGCATCGGGGCTGCGCTGCAAAAGGCACTGACGCGAAAACCGCTTCCGATTCTACACTACCCTGTATCCCAGGGATTTCGTAACACACCCTGTTCGCAGGTGTTGTGCATGGAACGCATTCTCCGCCGGACGAAGCTCACTCTTCTGGGCGGCGCGGAGGAATGGACACCGCTGACACCCGCGGAGCTTCTGGATGCGGACAGCGCGCAGCAATTTATTCGCTGCCACCAGAGCTACTGGGTCAACTTCCATCAGATCGAGACGATGGAAAACGACTGCTTTTGGCTGCCGGGCGGACTTCGTATTCCCATCAGCCGCACTTATCGCAGCGCCGCGCGTGAGCAGTTCTTTTCCTGTTTGCATACATAAACCCACACTGCCAGTTTTGCAGGCAGCGTGGGTTTTTATCTAGTGTTCAGGTACAATTCTATGCGGTCAACGAAATACGCCGCGTTCTCGATCTGTACAGCCGTATCTGCTTTGGAGATCACGAAAAAATCGTCGTAGTCGCTGTCTGTCCGAACGTCGAACAGAACAGAGATGATCTCCGACATTCGCGTTTCAAAGATTCCTGCTTTGATATAGCGGCGGCGGAACTAGGAGATGATGCCGCTGTGGCGCTTCATGTCGATCTCGTCGAAAGCCAGCACTGCGCGCATCGCGTGAAAGACTGCATAATAAGAACGGTTTGCCGCGCTCTTATAATTCTCTGTTTCAAGCAAGTTTTTCGCTGCAGAAAGACATTCTACCGCATGTTCCAACCGCGCCTGCGACAAAGCTTTTCGTTCATGCTCCTGCATAGCGGATGCCCTCCCGGACGACGTTCCGGTAATACGGCAGCGCTATCTGGTAGCGTCTGAACTGCTCCAGCGGCTTGACGGTCACGGAAACGGTGATGTCGTGCTCCAGACTCAATCGGCTGGTCACCTTTGCAACATCGTTGCGGTGTTTCGCAATCTCCGCTTGTTCCAAATCCACAGTCAGCAGAATATCAATGTCCGACTCCGGATTGAAATCGCCGCGCGCATAGGAGCCGTACAGATAGGCGTCATGAATGCGCCCGAAAATCGGACTGCACGCATGATAGACGCTGTGCAGAATTTCTTCTGCCTGATTTCTGGTACACATATACTCGCCTCCATTCTTTGTTTTATTATACCCTGAATTGCCCCCACCGTCAACGGTGGGGCGTGACTACTGTTTGACTACTATCTCCTCCAAACCCGGAAAAGCCGGTTTGCCTAGTGTTTTCAACGGTTTTCGGAAAGTTCAGAGAAGCTGGGCGTTCTCGTTAAAAACCGCATAACCATTGAAAATACAGTATTTTATCAGGATGCGCCTGAAAACTCCGGCAGTTTCAAACCTTTCGCTGAGGTGACATCACCTTTAGGTTCCATTGCGCAAGCGTGCAGGTTCAAGTCCTGTCGGGCGCACCACTCAGAAATGACCTTTGGATGTCAGGCAGCCGCGCAGGGCGCGCCCGCCTCGACAGCAAAGGTCTTTCTTCGTTCAAAATCGTGGCCGCTGACGCTGGGCCACGATTTTGTTTTTGAGGCGATTGATTTACGGTGTTCAAGTACCGATTTCGTGAGCAGATGAACCTCCGTCGCCATTCAGCTTTTCCATCACCAGCGCATCAACCTCCTGCTCCAATCTCAAAATTTCTTTCTGCAAAGTCAAGCAGTGGGCATCAAGGACTGGTTTCCTCAACGCCCACTGTTTTTTGTAACTGTGTGACCTTTTTCAGTTCGGCTGCATATTGCGCCCGCAGCTTTTTCGCATGATCCCAAACAGTTTTAGTCATACAGATAGCGGTCTTGAAGCCCCTGCGCCTTGCGGCGCTTGATCCGCTCCATGCGTTCCCGCTGCGCTATGGCTTCTTTGCGCTTGCGCTCTGCCTCGGCCTGACAGGGGCAGACACACCGGGGCATGAAATATCCCGGCTTTCCGAAGCTGGGAACAACGGTCTGCCGCTGGCCTTTGCAGCTTTTGCAATGAATTAGGCCGTCGGTCGGGTCAATGTATTCATCTGCGGCCAGCTCTGTTGCTCCGGCGTTACGGTCGATCCACGCACGGATTTCCTCGGTTATTTCCATCATACGGTTTCACCCTCCCAAACGCTGTAATCCCGGTTGCGGGTCTGCGGTGCGGCTTTCTTCCTGTCCTCGGCTGCCCAGCGGCGAATGGTAGCGGCGTGGCTCTGATACTGCTTGCTGATGGACGCCATGTACTCAGAGAGCCGGTCAACATAGGTCTGCCACAAGGCAGGCAGTTCCGTTTGCAGCTCACTTAATTCCTCGCTGGTAAGAAGTACATTCTGATAGCGTCCATAAGCGTGTGCGCTGCCACACTCTCTATTCTCTTTATCTCTAATCTCTAAACTCTTATCTCTAATCTCTGGTGGACAAATGTCCGCTGAGATATATGGTGGACATTTGTCCGCTTGCCCGGAGGGGAGAAGATTTTGCCGCTTCAAGCGCATCCGCTCTTTTCGCTTGCGCTCACCCTCGGTGGAGGACTGCCCGATCAAAAGCTGAATGTCGGCCATGTAATAGCTGCCGTTCGTCAATATCTCCACAAGGCCAAATTCCAGAAAGACTTTGATCGCCCGTTCCACCGTGCCGATCTGATGGCGGGTAAAGGTGGCGATAGTCTGGGGCGTGTGGGGCAAGTGGTCGTTGAGCATGAGAACGCCATTGTATTTGAGCGACATGAGGTACATCTTCAGCAGCAGGTTGGAATAGAGCAAACCGTCCTGCATACTTTCCAGAATGACCATCTTGGCGTCCGTGAAAAAATTCTCTTTGAGCTTCATGTAATAATACTTGCGATTTTCTGACATAGGATTCTCCTTTAGGTTTGTAAGGCTTCTATACGCCTTTCAGAGCCACTTTTCTGGCTCGGATAGGAAATGTATCGCACACCCATCGACACCGCTCCGAAAGCCCTTGATTTACAAGGCTTTTTTCACTCCTAAAGCGTGACATCGCTGCCGCTGTTTTCGCTTGCGCGCAGCGGCGCTTTTGCGCTTCATGGCAGCGGCGCAGTTCGGGCAGTATTTGGCGCGGTTAAAGCCGGGCAGAAACCGTGCGCTGCACACGCAGCACCGTTTCCTGTCCAGTCGGTGAAACAGGGCTGCTTCCAGCTCCTTGTCCTGCGGCAACACCGCTGCCCGAAACCAGCGGCACAGCAGCGAATAGGAAATGCTCTGGACGCAGACACATTCCTCGCCATCGTCCAGCGCAAGGCAGTTCCCGGAATCATAGTTGCAGCAGGAATGTACCAGCCGCCGCACTCTGCGATACTGCCGGTAGTCCATGATGGGGATAGCGGAAAACACTCAGTTGACCTCCAAAAAATGAAATTAGCGCGAATTATTCGTGCAAAGCATTGATTTCTTCGTGCAAACAGCATATACTATACTCACCAGCAGGAAAGGAGATGGTTTTATGGCTGGCTCCACCACGAATATCAGCATCCGCATGGATTCGGATTTGAAAGCACAGGCCGATGCGCTCTTTGGAGAACTCGGCATGAACCTGTCCACGGCGTTCAATGTCTTTGTCCGCCAGTCGCTCCGCGAGGGCCGTATCCCGTTTGATATTTCTCTCAATCAGCCCAACAAGGAAACGATTGCCGCCATGTTGGAGGCAGAAAGGATTGCAAAAGATCCGTCCGTGAAAGGGTACAACGATCTGGATGAACTCTTTGCAGACCTGAAAGCATGAGAAAAACAAAGTACACCGTCAAGCCCACCACGCAGTTCAAAAAGGATTTCAAGCTGGCTATGAAGCGTGGCTTGAAAATCGAACTGCTGGAGGAAGTGATCGCCGCCCTTGCAATGGGTGAAATGCTCCCCGAAAAGCACAAGGATCACGCGCTGACCGGAAATTGGGTCGGACACCGTGAATGTCATGTCCTCCCGGATTGGCTGCTGATCTACCGCATCGAGGATGAAGTGCTGGTGCTGACCTTGGCCCGCGCCGGGACCTTGGCCCGCACCGGGACGCACAGCGACCTGTTCGGAAAATAATGCCTGCCGCCGTATGGAAGTCATTCTGTACGGCGGTTTTCTCTGCTCAGCGCTCAGGCTCGTTTCGCTTCTTCTCCTTTTGGCTGAGCGTCCTTTTCAAGCTGCTCCACTGTTTTCCGCAGCTTCTCCACGGCTTTGATCTCCTCCCGCATGGCGCGTAGCTCCTGACACTGCAAATTCTTCTGTGCGGTCAAAACATCCGCCTCACTCCGCCATTTCTTCGGCGTGATGGCTTCGTCCTCGGCTTTGAGATTTTCAAGATACCGAACGGCGGCATCATACAGGGCAAGCTCGGCATGGCAGCACTGTTCAAACTGCTCCTGCTTGGCTGGCTTCATCTTGACATACGCCAGCCTCGGAAACCCTACACAAAATAGGAAAACAATCGTTTTTTGACAGACTGACGCTTCTCTAAGAAGCGCATATCCACTGTATTCAGAACGCACATGGGCGCCAGCTTTCGCTGGCGCCCATGCTGATTCTATTCAGATGTATCCGGATAGGCCTTCTGTATGCTTATGGCCGCAAATCCAGAATTTCGGCCCTGCATTGCTGGTCGCGCTCTGTATAAATGCGGTCTGCGAGGAAGCCAAGCTTTCTGTCCGCATCTTTGCTGAGAATCTGATCGCCCTGCATTGTCATTTGTGTGCGCTTTGCCGTGAAGAATCCGCCTGCCGGTACGCTTCTTGGCGACAGCGAGAAGGACAGTTCCAGTTCTGCATCTTCGCATACAGAAATACGCAGGAAGTCAGACAGCTGCACGCGCTGTGGCTGCCCGTTGATCTGAACGGACACGTCTTTTGTCCCCTGCGGGATGTACAGATGCAGCTGCAATTCTCTCCGTATACCGCGCAGGGAAAGTTGCACCCTGTTTTCGTGCGGATAGTTGGTCTTTACATCGATGTCCGCCTGTTCTGTGTGGAAATGTCCCGGCAGGTAATGCACGAACCAGATCTGGCCGTCTTCCGTCAGAATGCTGTTTGCCGCTGCGCTGCAAAGGCCCTCTGCTCCGCGCATGGAGCAGCACCACCACGCTTCATAGACGTCCGTATTAGCCTGCACAAACCTGCCGCTCTGCTCCGTTCCGCTGCACAAATCACAACCGAAGCCGCCGTTCGGCCGCTGAGAAGCAAGCAGCGCATTGTAATAAATCCTGTTTGCCAGTACCGCATACTCGCTCTGCTGTGTCAAGCGGAACAGCGCCATGGAGGCCATATAAGAATCGACAATCGCACAGGGTTCTGTCCAGTATGGCCGCCCAAACCAGTTATAATTTGCGTAATTTGCGGTCATTCCGTACTGCACATAGTGCGCGAACACTTCTTTTGCAGACGCGAGCAGTTCCTCATCCGGCTCCGCCTCACACAAGCGCAGGATCCCGCGCAGCGCGGAGAGCGTCGCATGTGTCTGCAGGGAACTTTTTTCCACGTCGATCTGCCGGAATGCCGCGATCATTTCCGACAACAGCGCACGCACGCGCGTATCTGCAAACAGCGTCTCGTACTGCGCCAGCGCATCCATGGAAATAAACGCACAGCCAATGTCCGTGGACAACCGCCAGCCGTCTATGATCTCGTCCCCGAGATGCCCCGCTGCTTCCGCGTTTGCCGTGCGTTTTTCCCGCGCGGTCGGATAAGTTGGAAACCTTCCCGACAACGGCAGGTAGAGATTTTCCACGATCCGCTTTGCGCATTTTGCGTATTTTTCTTCGTCCCTGCTGATATACAGTTCCAGCAAGCCTCGGAGAAGCCAATTATGGCCGGAAAGCTGCTGTTCATTGATGGCGTCCGGTGCACAGATGCCTTTTAAATATCCGCGTTCGTTCCACTGCGTATCCAGCGCTTCCAGAATTTCGTCCAAAAACGCTGCTTTTCGTCCGGAGATTCGCTCGTGCAGGCACAGGGCCAAAATCGTCCGGCCCTCCCAGTCGCCCGGCCAGCCCTGCTTGTCTGCCTGGAAGATCTCTGCCGCGCGATACATCGGATCCTCCAGCCGGGAATAGTTTCTTCCCAACCGGAACGCCAGTTCCCCTGTCAGCGTGATATTGTTTAAGTCAAGCGCCTGCATATTGTGTCTTCTCCGTTCCGTAGATCTTCGCCAACCAGTATAAAACATGGGACGCAAACCCATGGCAGCAGCTGGCGCTCGGCTGATCATGCTCCCACAGGGTTCCTGTCCTCTCAGCCATCGGCGTAAAATATTCTTTCAGATCCTGCAGCAGCTTTTCCGTCTGGCCATCCAGATACAGAAGTTCCAGCCGCAGATAATCCCCGATAAACGCATTTGCCGGCGCAACATCCGGGCAGCAATCCGCAGCCCGGTGCGGCCCAAACTTCTGCACAAGCGTCTGCCACAGTTCCGGGTATGTCCGCTTATCCGCAGTGCCCATGAAAAACGCGTAATACTGGCAGACCTCGGTTATATTCCCGGGGTTTTCAAGACCGTGTGCTGTCCGCCGTTCATTGTCGGTAAAGAACAAGCCGTTAAAGGAGCGCTGCCGTATCGTCTCCTGCAGCTTTTGGGATTTTTCCAGAAGCGCGGAATCGCCGTACAGTCTTCCTGCGATCTGCAGCATTCTGGCATACAGCATATTGGTCGGGAAATTGACATCCTGCACAACATCCGGATCATTTGCGCGGGACCACTCGACGAACACCCACTTTTCCAGCTTTTCCAGCAGGCCGTATTCGTTTTCAAACGGCGCAAAATATTGAATCAGGCCATAAACACGCGATTTGGCACGCTCCGCAAATGCGCAGTCTCCGCTGCGCTTGATATATTCCTCCAATTCCAGCACAAACCACATGGCCCAGTTCGGGATAAAGTTCCCGTCATAGTGGTCTGCCGGATAGCACATCGGCAGCATGCCGTCCGGGAGATGCGCAAATCGTTCGGCCAGCAGGAAGTTCTCCAGAAATGCTTTTTCGACCGTGCATTGGCCGGTCAGCGCATGCTCCGTGCGCGCGGTAAAGAAGCTGTCGCAAAGCCATCCGGCCCGCTCGCGGGAGGGGCAGTCCATAAACAAATCCAGCGCATTCTGCCGGTATGTGCGAACCGCCGCGTCGGCAATTTCCCGAAGCTGCTTCTGTTCTGGAAGACGAATCTGAAATTCCGGCGCCGGGTGCTGATATTGGAGCATCCGCACCTCCGAAACCCGGCAGGCGCCCTTTGCGGCGATTTTCAGGTACATCATCGTATACGGGGCGAACGTCATGATTCGATGGGTTCCGGCGTCCAGATCGTATTTAAAGCAGTTGCAGTTTGTAAGCCGAAGGAAATCCACGTCTCCGTCGGTCAGAATCTCATCAAACAGCAGATAAACCGTACATGCCTGCGCGCATTCCACCGTCATGCACAAAAATCCGGTTGCGTTATAAGGAAACCGGCAAGTCGCATAGCTGTTTTCCAGCGTGATCTGGGCCGTATCCTCCGCCGCATGGCAGGACGGCTTCCATGCAAATGTCTGTGCTTCGTCGGACAGGTGCTCTTCCAGCGTATCCGCCGGATATCCCTTGAGCATGGGGCCGATCTGCGTATAGGCGCGGTCTTTCCGCAGCGCGTCGCATGGCACGTCAAAGGAAACGCTGCCGGTCTGGACGATGCGCTGTACCTGCAGCGGCTCAAATTGCGGCATAGGCGTTTCCCGGCGCAAATACCGCTTTTCTGCCTGCGTCTCCGATTCCAACCGCTCTGCGCCGCCGTCGCTGCCAAGATAAAAGGCCTGCTTGCAGGCGCGAAGCCGGTATGCTTCGGCAAATGCACGCTGGAAACTGTAGCGCTGGACGCGCTGGATTCTCTGGTGCAGATCATACACGCCGAAAGAGCTGTCCCCTGTTGCCGCTGTCACTGCGTGGTTTTGCAGAATTTCCGCTGTCAAAAATCCCGGCTGATCCAGCGTATCATAACTGTTGACGTTAAAGGCCGTTACCTCGATCACGACCGTATTCTGTCCGGCGCACAGCTGCGGCGTCAGATCGATCTCGTCAACGCGGTAAAAGCCGTGCGCCGCCCGCGCAGGTCCCGCACAGACAAATTTTCCATTTACCCAGACACGATAAATGCTGGATGCCGCAAGATGCAAACTGGCATCTTGGCCGGCTATGATCGCTCGGAACGCCAGTTCGCAGTTCATCTCATCTGCCCGGCCCTTGGCCCATATTGGTACTGCTTTTTGAAAAAAAGTATTCATATTTACCCAATCTAATATTAAATATGTATTGTTTACCCCTCGTTCAGCGTCAGGGTGTACCAGCGAATATCCGTGCCGTTTGCGCTCATAAACACCCGGAACGACGTTCCCTCCGGGTACAGCGTCAGATACGGATTGGAGACATCCGCCCGTTTGACTGCAATATGCTCCGGTTTTGTCCAGTGCAGCAGATCTTCGCTGAAGCTGAGTTGGCAGGTACACAGCCCGTTCTGCCACGCATCCCGGTTGTAGGTTGACATGACAAACCGGTCGTGTGCCGGATCTTTACAGACAGACGGAATTGCGCCGCCGGTCAAAACCGGAACATCCCGTCCGCAATTTCCCGGCTCTGTAAAGCCGTTTCCCGTGTACTTTCTCCACGCCGTCACATCTTCCAGTTCATCCAGCCGGCAGCGGGCAAGATAAACCGCATCTGCCACCGCCTCCGACCGCTCAAGATTCGTAAAATGCTTTGTATAGAACAAATACAGATAGCCGTCATGCGGGTTCGGAAAAACGGAAAAATCCCCGCAGCCGAGGCAGATCTCATCTCCGGTCTGTCCCGGCTGATTCATTCCGGGCGAAAATCTGCTTGTCCAGCAGGGCTCCTGCGCGGTCAGAATCCAGCCGAAAAACCGCCATGTTCTCCCGCAGTCGTCGGATGTCATCATTCCGATGTGCCGGAAGTCCGGTTCGCCCTCCTCCTGCGCTCTCGCGGTATAAGAGGTTTTCCCCGCGCCCCAGCCTGTCTCATTGTGAATCAGGCAGTAAAACCGGTTTGTTTCCTTGTTGATCCACAGTCCGCACGGCCAGATCTGTCCGCGGGACAATGGCCCGTCCGGATACGGAATACCGGAAAACGCCTGCCCAGCCTCCCCCAAGGCAAAGCAATATTGCGCATCATATTCTTTCTTCAAGTCCAAAAGCGAACTGCCGCTCCACACGCTGATGCCGCCTAAATTTGTATGGCCGAGGAGCGCCCAGAAACGGCCGCTCCGGTCTGCGGCGTATGTGAGCAGACTGTCCTGGTAAACGCCGTTTTGATTCGTCAGATTTGTCTCATGTACGGACGATAGTTGATAGTTGTTCATTCTTTTCCTCTCTGCCGCTCAGCCGATAATCCCCTCCGGAGATACCTGCACCTGAAGCGTGTGATCCTCAACAACGCGCCGGACCTCCTGCAGCCGGTAGTCTCTGGGTGTGCATCCCATTGTTTTTTTGAAAACCCGCGCAAAATAATTTGCATCCGAAAATCCAACCTCGTGCGCGATCTCTTCAATCCGGTTCCGGCTCCTTAAAAGCAGCGAACTTGCCACCTCGATCCGGTGCTGATTCAGATATTGGATTGGGGAAATATGCAGGGCTTCCTGAAAGCGCTTGGATAAATACGGGATAGACACATTGCAGGCCTTTGACAAATAGGCCAGATCCAATTCGTTTTTATACTCTGTCTGAATCAGCGCCATACATCTTTGCACCACATCCGACATACTCTGCGTTTTCGTCTGTTCGATCAGCGTGTTATACAGCTGCATCATAAACTGATACGCATATCCGGAAGCCGTATAGAAGCTGCCCATCTCGTTGTTTAACGCCGCACGATAGATCTCATCCCAGCACCGCATGACGGCCGAATCCGCAGGAAGGCCAAAAACACGGCCAAACCGTTCCGCCAGATCGCTCCAGATTTTCAGGCAGGATATATTAAGCGTAATAAATTTCAGTTCCCAGTGTTTCGCATTTGGGGAACGGTAATACTGGTATTGTCCGGGCCGTTCGATCAGGAATGCCTGTCCCGGCTTGATCGCATAGGCCTTCTGGTTGTAGACCAGCGTTCCCTCACCGGATACGGTATACTGGAATATACACTGCTTATATGCAGAGGTCCGGCAATCCCGGTAGTAGACCTCCGGCGAGGCCCAGTATTCCCATCCGATTGAAAAAAGCGCATAGTAATCCTCATAGAGGCGCTGATCGCGGAACTGGTACTCGATTGATTTATACTGCGGCGCATCCATAAAATTCTCCTTCAAGCAACTGCACATACCTCAGCCCTTTACGCTCCCCATCACGATACCCTTGGAAAAATACCGCCGCATATATGGATATACGATCAGAATCGGCAGCATGGCAAGGAAGATCTGAGCCGCCTTTGTCGTCTGGGTCGAGATTTCAGAGAGCGTTTTGATGGTTTCCACATCGCCGGTCTTCATAACATCCAGACTGCTGTTGACCACCAGATTGTGCAGATAGGTCGCCAGCGGCTGACCCGTGCTGGTATTGAAATACAGCATGCCGTCAAACCACGAGTTCCAGTGATTGACGATGCAGAACAGCGTGATCGTCGCAATAGAGGCCTTGGACAGTGGAACAATGACCTGCCAGCAGATCTGCCACTGATTGGCGCCGTCGATCAGCGCGGCCTCCTCCAGTTCGGGCGGCAGACTGCGGAAGAAGTTCATCATCATAATGACGTACATCACAGGCACAGCGCCGGGAATGATCATCGACCAGAAGGAGTTGATAAGTCCGGTTTTGCTGACGACCATATAGGTCGGGATAATCCCGCCGTTAAAGAGCGTGCAGAACAGAAAAATCCAGACATAGACCTTTCTTGCGCGGAAGCGGTTATCGGACTTCGACAGCGGATAGGCGCACAGAATGCACAGCAGCAGATTGAGCGCCGGACCGATCAAAACGCGCATCACGCTGACGGAAAGGGATTTGAGGAACTGCTGGTCGTCCAGCACATATCGATAGGCAGCCGTCGTAAACTCAACCGGCCACAGCGCAACGCGTCCGGCATCGGCAGCGGCACGCGAGGAAAAGGAAATGGCCAGAACGTTGATGATCGGCAGCAGGCAGATGAGCGAGAGCACAAACAGCAGCACGCCATCGACGGCCGCGAACGTATTGATGTGATGCTTTTTCTTGTTTTTCATTCCAGTCACCTCAGAACACACGGTAATCGCCGTATTTTTCCGCCAGCTTGTAGCCCAGCGCGATCAGCACAAGCGAAATCACGGATTTCATGAGTCCGACAGCCGTGGAGATGCTGTATTGCGCGTTGTCGATGCCGAGACGGTAGATGAAGGTATCGAGAATGTCGCCGGACTGATAGACCTGCGGGCTATAGAGATTGAAGACTTGGTCAAAGCCGGCGTTAAGCACATTGCCGAGCGACAGCACAGTCATGACAAATACCATCGGCAGAATGCCCGGCAGCGTCACATGCAGGATTTGCTTGATCTTGCCGGCGCCGTCAATCTCAGCGGCCTCGTAGAGCGCCGGGTCGATGCTACTCATGGCAGCGAGATAGATGATCGAACTATAGCCGAAGTTTTTCCATGTATCCGTAATGATCAGCGTCCACGGGAACGTGCTGTTTTCGCCGAGGAAATACACCGGTTCTCCCCCGAAGAACCGTATGATCTCATTAACAAGGCCGTTTGACGGCGAAAGGATGTTCGTGAAAATACCGCCCAGAATGACCCACGACAGAAAATACGGCAGGCAGGTAACAAGCTGCACATAGCCGGAGAAAATCTTGTTTTTGATCTCATTGACCAGCAGTGCAAACAGAACCGGCACCAGAATGCCGAGAACCAGCTTAAAAACCGCGATGAAAACCGTATTGTAGATCACCCGCAGCGCGTCCGGGTAGGCAAAAAAGCGTCTAAAGTTCTCCAAGCCCACCCATGCAGAGCCAAAAATGCCCTTGGTCGGTTTGTAGTTTTCAAACGCCATCAGCAGGCCGAACATCGGCGCGTAATTATAGATAAGAATGATCACCAGCCCCGGCAGGAGCATCAGGTGCAGCGGAAGTTCCTGGTGCAGACGGCCCGTTTTTTTCCTGTCCGGCAATCTGGTTGGCGTTGCTTTTTTCATCGCTTTGTCCTTTCCGTCGTGTAATTGCTGACAGGGAAATGGAGCATATGCTCCATCTCCCTGTCGATTCCGTTATCTGTCAGGCGAGAACGCTGTTATTGCGCAGTATACCATGCGTTGACTTCTTCGGTGATCTTGTCGCCGCCGTTTGCCTTCCAGCTGGCAACATAGTCGTCGAAATCGTCAACCGTCTTCACGCCGCGGATGACGTCGGTTATGAACTGCTCCGTGAGCGTCTTGAGCGTGGAGTCATAGTTCAGCATGCTCTCTGTCGAACTGCCGGTATAAGCGCTGACGAGATAGCCGTTCGCTTCCACAGCCGCATTGACGAGCGCTTCGGTGCTGTCCGGCCCGAAGATTGCGTACATCGACCAGCCTTCCATGTTGCCGTCTTTGTTGTACTTCTCGCAGGCTTCCACCGTGGAGTCATAGCCAGCCGTCACAGTTTCGGGCGTCTTGCCGGTCTCGAGGAACTGGAGATACTCGTTATGGATCTTATAGTTGGCATTGATGTCATCCACGACGAACGGATACGCAAAGTTGCGCAGACCTGCGGCATTGTTGCCGGTCTTCTCATCGAATTCATACTCAGCAAAGAGGTTGAACAGCTTGATCACAGCCTCAGGATGCTCACACTTGGCGCTGACGACAACGCCGCCAGTGAAGTTAGCGGATTCCTGCGCAAGAACAGGCTCGCCGTCCACGGACGGGACTGCGTAGAACGACCACTGCTGGCCGTCGGCAGCTGCATTGGCAAGGTCAAACGGCGCGCAGAAGTTGGAAACCACGATACCGCAGCGGCCAGCCATGACGTCTTCGACGATCTGTGCGTTTTCCTTGGTACCGAATTCCGGATCGATGAGGCCTTCGCTGTATTTCTCAGCCAGTGCGCCGAGCGCAGCCTTCATCTCAGGCTGAATGTTGGAGTTGACAAGTTCGCCGTCCTTTTCCAGCCAGATGTTGCTGTAGGCATGGTAGCCGTTCAGCAGGCCGACACCGGCGGTCAGCACGTCGGTGACGTTCTTCGTCATGCCGATGCCGATGGTGCATGTGCCGCCCATATTGTTGTCCTTAAAGGTCTTGGCAATGTTCCACAGATCATCCATCGTCTTGGGCGCTTCCAGATCGCACTCTTCAAGCCAGTCGGAGCGGATGGAGACGACCGGAATATAGTCATAGTAGGCAATCGGCAGAACGATCGCATAGAGTTTGCCGTCCACATAGCCGTTGGACATCATGACGCCGCCGTCGGCATACAGCTTGGCCTTCAGCTTGTCGGAGGCATAGGTCTCAAACACATCGGTGAGATCAGCCAGCATGTCCGTGTCGGTCAGATCCGCAAACTGCGTAGCCGTGACACTCATCACATCGGGCAGATCATCGGTGGCGATTGCCATGTTGATCTTCGTTTCCAGATCGGAAGCAGAACCGCTGAACTTATAGGAGACATTGATGCCGTATTCCGCAAACAGATCGTGCCAGACGTTGCTGTCCATGGTCTGAGACGATTCGACGTTGCGGATGTTGTCTTCATTCATGGTTGTGGTAATTTCAACCGGGGTGTCGTATTTGCCGAGCGGGTCAACATCGGCAGTCGCAGTTTCGTCTGCATTGTCGGCAGTGTCAGCCGGTTCCTGCGCGGCAGGCTGATCGGTCGTGTCAGATGCAGTCGTCTGATCCTTGGCTGCACAGGCGCACGCGCCCAGCACAAGCAGCACAGCGAGCAGCAGGCATACGAGTTTTTTCATTTGTGTTTCCTCCATTCATTTTTTGCATAGGCAGTTGTGAAAATGCACAACCATTTCTTGCGAAATCGATATGTTGTTGAGCATTTTCATTGTTATCATATTAGAACAGGCCGCCGTATTTCAATAGGATTATTTCGTAAATTATAGCACAAAAATATTTTGTGTAACCATGATTTTTTTGATTTTTTGGCTATATACGCGATATCTAGCATAATTTTAGCATTTCTCGTATTTTTAAATCCTATATTTAAATCAGAATATCCTGTTTATTGGAAAGCAATCCCCCGGAAAGCCTGCGCTTCAAAGACGCAGCCCTTCCGGGGGATCTTTTTCATTTCTATCAGATTTTTCGCGCCAGACGCAGTCAGCTTCTATACCGCAGGGCCCGGATTGCATTCAGAACAGCCAGCACCATCACGCCGACATCGGCGAAGATGGCAGCCCACATGTTGGCGACGCCGAACGCGACAAGCGCGAGGCAGCCAAACTTCACGACCAGCGAGAACACGATGTTCTGCCGGACAATGCCGATGCACTTGCGGGAGATCTTGATCGCCTTGGCGATCTGCAGCGGGTCGTCGTCCATGAGGACGATATCAGCCGCTTCAATCGCAGCGTCGGAGCCCATTGCGCCCATCGCAATGCCGATATCTGCCCGTGTGAGAACCGGCGCGTCGTTGATACCGTCGCCAACGAAGGCCAGCATATCTTTTTTACTCTTCGCAGCCAGCAGCTTCTCGACCTCCGCGACCTTATCGCCCGGCAGAAGTTCGCTGCGCACCTCATCGACGCCGAGTTCGGCGGCCACGCTGTCCGCTACGCGCTTCGCATCGCCCGTCAGCATGACGGTCTTCTGGACACCCGCGCGCTTGAGCTGCTCGATTGCTTCCTTCGAGTGCGGCTTGACGACGTCGGAAATGACAATATGCCCCGCGTACTGGCCGTCAACAGCCATGTGGATAATCGTGCCGGTGCTGTGGCAATCGTGATACTCCACGTCCAGCTTATTCATCAGCTTGCTGTTGCCTGCAGCAACCGCATGCCCATCAACCGTGGCGGTAATGCCGTGACCGCTGAGTTCTTCAATATCTGTCACGCGGCTGCGGTCGATTTCCTTTCCGTAGGCCTTTTGCAGACTCTTGCTGATGGGATGCGAGGACGCGCATTCGGCCAGCGCCGCATATTCGAGCAGCTGTGCTTCGTCCATCGGGCTGTGATGAACGGCCGTGACCTCAAACACGCCGCGCGTCAGCGTACCGGTCTTGTCGAAAACAACGATCTTTGCTTCGGACAGGGCCTCCAGATAGTTGGAGCCCTTGATCAGAATGCCCTCCTTGCTGGCCCCGCCGATACCGGCGAAGAAACTCAACGGAATGCTGATGACCAATGCGCACGGGCAGCTGACGACGAGGAATGACAGCGCACGGTAAATCCAATCTGTCCAATTCGCGTCAAGCCCCGCAAGCATCCGGCCAAGCGGAACCAGCACAGCCAGCGCCAGCGCCGCCGCACACACGGCAGGCGTGTAGATCTTGGCGAAGCGGGAGATGAATGCCTCGGATCTCGATTTGCGGGAACTGGCGTTCTCGACCAGATCAAGGATCTTGGAAACGGTGGACTCGCCGAACGCCTTTGTCGTGCGAATCTTCAGCACGCCGGACATATCGATGCAGCCGCTGATGATCTCGTCGCCCTCTTTGACGTCGCGCGGCAGGCTTTCGCCGGTCAGCGCACTGGTGTTGAGACTGGCAGTTCCCTCAACGATCACACCATCGAGCGGTACTTTTTCGCCCGGCTGCACGACAATCATGCTGCCGACCGGAACCTCATCCGGATCGACCTGCGTCAGCTGGCCATCCGCCTCAATATTCGCATAATCCGGGCGGATATCCATCAGCGCGGAGATATTCTTCCGGCTCTTGCCGACGGCGTAACTCTGGAAGAGTTCGCCGATCTGATAGAACAGCATAACGGCGATGCCCTCAACATAGTCTCCGCTCTTCGTCCAGATGGCGAGGAAAAACGCTCCGAGCGTAGCCAGCGCCATCAGGAAATTTTCGTCAAACGCACGGCCATTGAGAATGCCCTTCCCGGCCTTGCGCAGAATATCGTAGCCGATGACCAGATAGGCCGCCACATACGCAAGCAGCTGGGGAATCCCGGTGATGGGAATGAAGTGCAGCGCAATGAGCATCACAGCAGTGATGAGAATGCGCACGAGCATCTTTTTCTGTTTCTTTGTCATAGCAAACACTCCGTTCTGCGCTGCCGGAGCAGCGGCCATGGATTAAAGTTCGATCTCGCAGTCCGGCTCGACCTTCTTGCAGGCCTTGAGCACAGCCTTCATGGTCTTCTTCTCATCCGCACCCTCGGCGAATTCCACGATCATCTTCTGCGTCATGAAATTGACGGTTGCATCCGCAACGCCCTCGGTCTTCTTCGCGGCCTCTTCCATCAGGTTTGCGCAGTTCGCGCAGTCAACCTCGATCTGATACGTCTTTTTCATGGTTCATACCTCCGATTGAATTTTTGAATTAAACATTTGCTTAATCATTACATCCGCAGTATACCGGGAAAAATGCCGAAAATCAAGTCCTCAGCACCGCTTGCTTCCAATCGGGCGAACGGAATTTCCAAAACGGATAACGCCGCCCCGGCCAGATCCGCAAACTCCCGCCGCCCCCTGTGCGGCCCGCCCCGCGCTTTCGTTCCGCCGCCGCACAAACGGGCATCTCCTTCCAAACCGGATATCAGAGCGATCTGCCGCGCAACCGGATTCTCTTCGGCGCGCCCGGCACGGGAAAGAGTTTTACGCTGAACCGTGAAAAAGACACCCTGCTCGCAGCCGGCGGCGAGTATGAACGCGTTACATTCCACCCAGACTATTCCTACGCGAATTTCGTCGGCACATATAAGCCCGTCCCGTACAAGGACATTGACGGCAAGGACGCTATTACCTATTCCTATGTGCCCGGCCCGTTCATGCGAATCTATGTAAAGGCGCTTCAGAACAGCCGGAGCGATACGCCTAAGCCGTTCCTGCTTGTGATTGAGGAACTCAACCGCGCCAATGTTTCGGCTGTTTTCGGCGATGTGTTCCAGCTGCTCGACCGCGGCGAGGATGCAGTCAGCGAGTACCCGATTCAAGCGTCCGAGGACATCAAAAAGTATCTGGTAAGAGAACTTCACGGCAGCCCGGATGATTACACCGAACTTCGCATTCCGGACAATATGTTCATTTGGGCTACGCTGATCCCGGATCTCATTTCCATCGTCTATCTCGACGGAGTCTGCCAGTTCATCATCTTTGACGCCAGATACTATAATCTCCAGCTGGAGCACGACAAAAAGCTGCGCGGCCAGCCCGGAATCGAATCCATCACCAAGCACTCAATCTATAAAAAAAGCAGGCAGCATCTGCCCGCTTCGTATTTTGCCTTGCCCGCCCTTCTGGGCGGGCATTTCTTTACCTGCTTCCGAACCGCTCTGCGTAGCCGCAGCGGCGGCATAGGGCGGCGGCGCGCTCCCCTTTTTCAAAGCCCTCGCGGATTGCGCGGGCCAGCGGCGAGGCGAGAATGTCGGAAAGTTCCTGCCGGAACAGATTTCCCAGCGCAAGCGTGCCCTCGTGGTCGAGGCAGCACGGCACAACCGTGCCGTCTGACAAAACGGCGATCTGATCAAACAGCGCACGGCAGTAGCCGGAGTTCCCGCGCTCCTCTGCCTGTTCATCCGGCCAGTCAAAGCGCTCGCCAAAACTCACGAATACGCCGTTTTCCAGCCGCCAGCCCCATGTGTTTTTCTTCCATACACCAGGAAACGCCGCATGCAGCCGCTCCAGAATTTCTGCATTCCGGTCGTGCAGCCCCTTTGTCTGTGCGCCGTCGAGATTCCAGAGGCGGAAATCCGCCAGAACACCTGCCTTTTGCGCCGCATGGGCAAACGCCGTGCAGCCTGTCAGATACGCAGAGAAATCTCCCGCCTCATTCGCCTCAAAGCTGTGCAGGCTGACAGAAACCTTGCGCAGCGCGGGCGCAGCAAGCAGCGCTTCCTGCTTTTTCGGCAGCAGCGTCCCGTTCGTTGTGAGCGTCGCGCGGAAGCCGAGTTCCCGGCAAATCTCCAGCAGCTGCGGCAGCTGCGGGTGCAGCAGCGGTTCGCCCATCACATGCAGGTACAGATGCTCCCCATAGGGCCGAAGTTTTGCGGCCAGCGTGTGGAAGTTTTCCGGCGATAAAAACGCGGCAGGCCGCTTCGTGCCGGGGCAGAAGCTGCACGAAAGATTGCAGCAGGTCGTAATCTCGAGATACATCCGTGAAAACATAGGAAAACCGCCTTTTTCGTTCTGCTATCAGTATACCGGTTTTAGTACCAAAAGGAAAGATGGAAAAACAATGCCCGCTGTGCTATCATGGACGCAGAAACGGAGGAGATACGCATGTGGACGCTTTCGCAGGTACAGGCGGAATACCGGCGGCTGGACAGACTGCTCGGAATCGACACGGGCCGCGTGGCCGTGTCCTTTTCCAAACGCATGACGCGGCAGTACGGCGTGTGTACGTTCGTCAAAAACAAACCGCAGGAGATCCGCCTCGCGGACTTTCTGCGGCAGGAGGATCAGGTCTTCTGGGACACGGCCCGGCATGAGTACGCCCACGCCGCCGTGGCTCTGCTCACAGGCAAACGGCACGGGCACGACGAGGCGTGGAAAGCAGTCTGCCGGAAAATCCGCTGCCCGCGGACGCTTACATCCGGCAGGCGCAGGCCAATCTGGACGCGCATCTGCTCCCCTACGTCGCCGCGCACCCGGAAACGCAATTCGACATCTTTTTCCCGCCGTATTCTGCCGCCGAGTGGGCGACGATGGAAAGCAAGGGCACGCTTGAGAGCATGCTTGCCCTGCGTTCGCTCTGTTACGACGCGCTGAGTGGCTTTGCGAACGTGACGATTTACGATTTCACCACGCGCGCGGATTGGGTGCTCGACCTGAACAACTACAAGGACGCGCTGCACTACGGCCAGTGGATCAACGACGCGATCACCGAATGTATCGCGCGCGGCGAAAACGTCGTTGCCGACCGCGAAACGCTGGACGCAGCGACGGCGCAGCTTCGCGCGTGGGCCGACGCGCAGATTGAGGCGGGCGGCTGGATATTCTGACCGCCGGAAAGGAGACTCACATGCGCCCATCCACCAAGCGGGCTGAGCCCGCCTGCACCTCCGCCGAAGCTTGCAAAACGTCAGGCTCTCGCTCACGCGGGCGATCCCGCGCAATTTCCGATCCATCCAAGCAGGCTGAGCCTGCCTTCACCTCCGCCGAAGTTCGCGAAACGTCAGGCTCCCGCTCACGCGGGCGATCCCGCGCAATTTCCAATGCACCAAACAAGCGGCAGCCTTACGGCAGGCTGCTTGCGGCCAGCGGCATTTTGCTGGCCGTCGTGCTGGTCAGCGCCCTGATGACCACCTTTTTACAAGCGCCCAACCTCGACGCGCTGGCCGACGCCACCGCCGTGCCGAGCGTCGAGCCCACGCCCAGCCCCGAGCCGACCATCACGCCCACGCCGGCGGTTTACGCCCCGTTCGGCGCGCAATACGGCTACGGCGGCGCGAACCTGATTCCCGATACCCCGACCCCGAATCCGCTCACGCCCGTGCCGACCGCCGCGCCCACCGACACCCCCGCGCCGACCACCGTTCCGACCCGGACGCTGAAAAAGAATTCCACCGGCGAGGACGTTAAAAAGCTCCAGCAGGCGCTGATTGATCTGGGCTATCTCGCCGACGCGGCCGACGGCACCTTCGGCGCAAACACGCAAGAGGCCGTCACCCGGTTTCAGGCCGTCAACGGCCTGAGCGCCGACGGTCTGGCGGGCGCAAAGACGCAGGAGCTGCTCTACAGCGGCAACGCGCTTTCCGCCGATCAAGCGCCGAAGCCCGATTTCCTGATTCTGGTCAATCGTCAGCACAAGCTCGGCAAGAACGACGCGCCGACCGATCTGGTGACGATTGAAAACGTGCTCTCCGCCGACATCGTGAAGGTCAAGTATTCCGGCACAAAGGCCGACCGAACCGCCACCGATGCGCTGGGGCAGATGCTCTCCGCCGCCATCGCCGACGGCATTTCCAATTTCCAGATTTCCTCTGCCTATCGCACGTACAGCGAACAGCAGAAGCTGGTGGACAACTCCGTCGCCAAATATCGAAAGAATAACCCGGATTGGTCGCGCGACCGCTGCCTGTCCGCCACCTACAACACCGTCGCCCCCGCCGGAACGAGCGAACATCAGACCGGCCTCGCCTTTGACATCACCGTGCCCGGCGTGAGCTTCACCGGCACACAGCAGCAGAAGTGGCTCCACGCGCACTGCGCGGAATACGGCTTCATCGTCCGCTTCACCGCCGAAAAGCAGAAGCTGACGGGCTTTGTCGCCGAGAGCTGGCATTTCCGCTATGTCGGCCAAGAGGCCGCCGCCGTCATCACGCAAAACGGCTGGTGTTTGGAGGAATACGTCGAAAAGATGGGGCTGTAACCCGTTTTCTGCCGCAGATTCACCCCCGCCGCTCTGAATAAGGGAGGCGGGGGTTTTTATACGCCGACCCATCAAAAAACCCTCTTTCCGAAGCGGAAAGAGAGTTTTGCTGTTATCATTGAACGATTATCTTCCTCTGTGGCTTTTAGACCACTTCGTGAACTTTGCTCCGCAATTCTGGCATACATCATTACCAGCTTCTTGGATTTTTCCACAAACAGGGCAAACAATCGTATCTGGCAAGGATTCATCTCCGTCCATCTCATCTGCACAAATTAAAGGTTCAGTATATTCCTTTTTTTCCTCTTCAACCGGCAATGTATTTGGTTGCTTATAAACTTTTTCTTTACGTTGAAGATTGTTTTCGAAAGATTCCAGTCTTTTCTGCATCGCTTCATGGTTTTTCCGAATCTCTTCCACGCTATCAATCAGTTGACCAAAACCATACGTAAAAAATCCACCAAGCCACGATCCCAAAGACCCCAATCCAATTATAAGCACTCCTAAAAGTATCGTTGAATCTGTTCCGTAATAATCGCCTTGTCCCCATACAACAAATGCAGCTAGTACAGATGCTATAATTCCTAGTGCGCATACTACCTCTGCCAGCGTTTTAATTTTTCCACCGATGTTGTCAAACATATTTCTTTCCCCTTTCTTCCTTCTGTCAATATCATTTGACGTTGTTCGAATTATAACATAAATTAGGCGTCTATTCAACGAGAATAGACAAAAATTATTCGACCAATTCTTTTCGGAAGTCCGCTATCATTGATTCAAGAGGTGATAGC
>ERZ773229.803-NODE-803-length-24960-cov-66.208271_pt1 | contig 24960 bp, 20 predicted proteins | sample MGYA00580992_ERZ773229 | MGnify/ENA primary metagenome ERZ773229 (study PRJEB29015, sample SAMEA2737795) | human gut metagenome | biome: human gut; feature: human-associated habitat; material: faeces | place: China | collected 2012 ... | reverse complement strand
CTAAAATCACAAATAAAATAAGGATGCCCTTTATGAAATCAATTGTTTTATCTCGTGTGGTGTTGGTTTGCATGTTATGCCCTCAAATTTATAAAAATAAATATAATTCATCATTTTTATTTTGTCTAAATAAATGTTCCCTTTAATAAACAACTACATGTGTTCCACTCGGAATGTTATCATATATCCATTTAGCGTTCCCTATTTCAAGCCTTACACATCCATGAGACAGCGGAATTCCGACTCTGCCATCCTGAAGTGTACCATTTTTGTTATACAACACACTATGGAACAGATAATTTCCCTTAAACTGTGTATAATAATAACATCTTGAATTGCCGGAATCAAAATAGTATCCCTTACCGCCAACATTAAATTCGCCTCCAACAGTCGGAGTTGCTGCTTTTCCAGGTGCACACGGCCATGCATATTGCTGAGTCCAATTACCTCTGCTTCCGTAATAAATGCCTACAACACAAGCTTTTCTGTCCACCATTATTAAATATTTTGTTGAACTTGAATATCCCTGTGCATACGAATTCATGCTTGAAAAATCAACCCAATCTCCACTCGCATTAAAATAATACCATGTGCCATTAATAGATTGCCAACCGGTCTGCATAACCCCATTTCCATTCATATAATACCAAAAATTAGATATATACTGCCAGCCTGTTGTCATCGCTCCATTTCCATTCATGAGATACCAGTTGCCATTTATATACTGCCAACCCGTTGTCATCACTCCACTTGAAGCTATATAATACCACTGACCACCTATATACTGCCAGCCTGTAACCATAATTCCACTTGGCGCTATATAATACCACTGACCACCTATATACTGCCAGCCTGTAACCATAATTCCATTGACATCCATATAATACCACTGACCATTTATGTACTGCCAGCCTGTTGTCATAGCCCCATTAACATCCATGTAATACCAGTAGCCATTTATATATTGCCAGCCCATGGTCATAGCCCCATTAGCATCCATATAATACCAGTGATTATTTATGTACTGCCAACCTGTTGTCATAATACCATTGACATCCATATAGTACCAACATCCATTTATGTACTGCCAACCTGTCTTATAATTTCCCTCTGTATCCACATAATACCACAAACCACTTTCACCTTGTGTCCATATGTAACCTGACTCTTCAGCGAAAACACTGATATTACACAAGCTCAGAATTGCAATCGTTAATAAAACTATTATTTTTTTCTTCATAAATATAACAGCTCCCTTCGTCTCTAATTCCATACACCATTTGCATTAAAATAATACCATCTTTTATTAATATAATGTCTGCCAGTTACCATTATTCCATCTGCATTCATATAATACCAATGTCCGCCTATATATTGCCAACCTGTTGTCATTATTCCGGTCCAGTCCATATAGTACCAATGTCCACCTATATACTGCCAACCTGTTGTCATCATTCCGGTCCAGTCCATATAATACCAGTGTCCACTAATATACTGCCAGCCCATAGTCATGGTTCCACTCTTTTCCAAGAAATACCATTTACCATTTATGTACTGCCAACCTGTCTTCATAGCTCCACTTGCATCCATGTAGTACCAATTACCGTTTACATATTGCCAGCCTGTTGTCATAACTGTATTTCCCGCAAAATAATACCAGTTTCCGTTTATAAACTGCCAGCCTGTTACATACTGACCATTTGCATCAATAAAATACCAATCATTACCATATAGGCTCCAATATCCTATGACGCTTGTAATCGGATTCTCATAATTCTTGTATGCAAAATCCAAATCCACATTTCCCGATATACCCGGAATTCTGGTTGTAGAGCTACACTGCCATATACCTCTTTTAATATTTGTATCATAATGCGAATTATATCTTGCAATCCACAATTCCTCTCCTGCAATCTGGCTTACATCTATGTAGTTCTTATACCAGTTCTCATTGCAATAAACCATAGGAGTGTAACCATATCTCCTGATTTCATCACAAAATGCTTTTGCAATAGCACCAAGCTGCGCCTTAGACAAATCCGTCTGCGAAGAATCCTCCAAATCAATAGCTACAGGATATGAGATTGTATATCCCTTTAACTCACTTACAACGTATCTTGCATCCGAAACAGCATCACTAACGTTTCTCGCTTGACTATATATATATGCACCAATAGGCATACCAGCTTTATTTGCATTTGAAGCGTATTCATTAAATCTTTTATCTGTAAAATGATGATATGAATCAGAATAGTAGCTTCTTGAAACTCTCAGCATTGCATAGTTTATACCACTATTTTTCACAGTAGTCCAGTCAATATCTTTTTGATAATATGATACATCAATTCCGACTAATGTCCCATTAGCATAGTTAGACTGTACCCATGCCCCGGATGGCTTATGGTACCACCAAGCTCCTAAATAATACTGCCAGCCTGTAAGCATCTCTCCACTTCCATCAAAATAATACCAGGCATTATTAATATTGCGTGATCCGGTAACCATATATCCATTTTCATCAAAATAATACCATTTATTGCTAATATTTACCCAAGAACTACGTGGATATGTTCCATCTGAATACTGATACCACCAGCCTGCATAATTCACTTCCCAATGCCCCTGATTGGATGCTGTTGCTAAGACCTCATCATCTGAATATGCCTGTTCCAGTTCATCATATTCCTTTCCCATTGATGATCCGGCTGTATATTCCTCCTGTGCTGCCTGTACAGAATTAACACTCATTGCAAGCATACCTGCAACGGCAAATGCTCCCAAAATCTTCTTAGTTTTATTTGTTACTTTTTTTCTCACTGTTTTATTTCCTTCCTATACTTTTAAAACATTATAGCACATATGAGCTTAGAGTACCATCTTGATTCAAATAATACCCCAGTATCCAGTATTGCACTCAAATAAATACAAAATTCTAATGATTATATATTAAATGAGGTCTATGTTATCCACATAGACCTCTCAAAAATATTTTATGCAATTAATATATAAAACTATGAGTTAAGCCCAAACACCATCAAGCCCTACCCAATTTCCATCAGGAGTATATGTATTTCTCAGCATTTCGCCTTTACGGAAATAATACCAAGCTCCGTTGTATAAAAGCCATCCGTCATGACACTTTCCATCAGAGTCTGAATAATACCATTCATCGTATGTAATCTGACCACCTGTAGTTTGAATGTCATGATACCATCCTGTAACCATAACACCATTTGCATCAAATACGTATCGTGGTGAAGCCTTACGAGCCTTATTATACTCTGTCCAATTAGTATTTCCATTTTCATCTCTAAATGCATCCTGACTTACACAATAATCAATAGTATCTGCTACCATATAACCATTATCACTAATATAATACCAATTTCCATTATATGGTAACCAGCCTACATATTTAGTACCATCAGCATTAAAATACATCCAATTAGTCGATGAATAATTTGCTGATTTTTGACTACAATCATACCAGCCTGAGACCATTCTACCATCGCATCCAATATAGTATTTATGGTCTACCCATTGATCGCCATACATATCTCCCCAATCATCAAAATAATACCAGCTTCCGCCATATGGCAGCCATCCTGAATACGCTGATCCATCTGCATTTGTATAGTACCAGTCATCTAAATATATTCCTGTCTGATACCATCCAATGATGAGCTTACCATCTTTTTTAAATCTGTAGCGTTTGTCATTAATAGTATACATTCCCTTTGAATACATCCTGCCGCTATATGTGTTAATATAATACCAGCCACCATCTTGTGCCAACCAGCCATCTTCATATGCAGTACCATTTGGGTTTGCATAAAACCAATCTCCTGTAACATCACCATCATTATCAGTATATACATCCCAAGTCCAGCCCTGAATCATCTGACCAGAAGGAGCAAAAGCACGCATTGTACCATTAATCTCACTTACTCTGCTACGATACATAAAGCCATCATAAGGGCTGAAATAATACCATTTGCCACCGATTTCCTGCCAATCTTTCTGCATATAACCATTAGCATCAAAATAATACCATGAAGAATTAATTTTCTGCCAGCCTCTTACCATATAGCCATTAGCATCAAAGTAGAATTTTCCAGTCTCTGTAGAAACAAACTGACTATATGCCCAAGAGCCATCATTAAATTTATAGCAATAATCAGGATATCCATCCTCTGGTCCATACCATCCAGTTCTCTCAACATTTGTTGTTCTATCATCTGAAGTAGCCTGTGCAAGCTCCTCATCGGAATCTGTCTCTGTAGCAACTACTGCCTGTGTTTCACTCTCTGTTGGAGTCTCAACTTCTGCAGGTGCCTCTGTCTCTGCAGGTGTCTCTGTCTCTGCAGGTGTCTCTGTCTCTGCAGGTGCCTCTGTCTCTGCAGGTGCCTCTGTCTCTGCAGGTGCCTCTGTTTCTGCAGGTGCCTCTGTCTCTGCAGGTGCCTCTGTCTCAGAAGCTATAGGCTGAATCTCTGCTGCACTTGCAAGTGATGGTGTTACCATCGTCATTGCTGTAACAATTGCTGCTGTCATTATGAATTTGTTTTTCATAAACACAGTACCTCCTTTTTTATTTTATATATATAATACTAGTATTTATGTTATGATATTGCAAGTAATTTATTTGAAAAATTACAAAATATTACAAATAATTTTTTTTGTATTTTAGTAATAATGAAAGTGAACTTATTTTACAAATGTATTGATACACAAATTGCCCCAACTAAAATCATGAACACTCCAACAATCTTTTTCTTAGTAATCTTCTCCTTCAAAATCAGATATGAAAGCACCATGGTCCAGATATAAGTAAGTGAAGTCAGTGGCAATACCACAGAATAATCCAAATATCTTAAAAGCCAGATATTAAGCACCGCCGATGCCAAATATAAGATTCCTCCGATATACAGATTCATATTCTTAAGCATAGTAATGATATCTGCAGTTCCAGATGCTTTCTTCAAAAATAAAGATGCGGCTGCTCCTAACATAGTCATTATCAAGAGGCCGATAAAATACATAATCATTCTTCATCACCTCCGGCAATCATAACTACACCGGCTATTATAACCAGCACACCTATACTCTTTAATATTGTAATTTCTTCCTTTAAGACAATCGCAGCCAATATAATGCTCAGTACATAATTTAGGCTCAGCATTGGTTGAAGCACAGAAAGCTTACCGAATTTGTATGCAATAATCATCACCAATGCACCCATACCATAAAAACAGAACCCCGCAATCATGAAAATAATTCCTTGTGTTCCTGAAAGTTTCCATAAAAGCTGACCAACGCATACACATATGGATGATACCAACATCAGCAATATTCCTTTTTTATTCTTATGAAACGACTCTAACATCTATACATACCACCTATTTTGGATTATATGCCCCTCTTACATTCTTAAGTAAAATACTCATTAATTCAGAATTTCCCTTAAAGAAGCTGATTTTTGTCGGTGTCTTACCAGTCTTCGGATACTCTCTAGTAACTGGAATCTCACATGCCTTCATGCCAATCTGCGTGGCTCTAACTGAGAGGTATGCCAAAAGCTCATACGTCATAAAAACATCTCTCAATGGCTGTACACGTTCATCTGTAAGATATTTTCTTGAATATGCTCTGTAAGCATTGGTTGTATCGGTAAATCTCTGATGCGCAGTAATAGAAATAATCGGTGCATGGATTAGCTTTACTGAAACCGTACGGATAAACGGCGTATTGATAGCCTTGCCTCCCTTTACAAATCGAGAGCCCTGAACCAGATCATAGCCTTCCTCTAATTTCTCAATAAAATGAGGGACATCCTCTATGCTATCCTTATTGTTTCCGTCTATTGTTATGATACCCTTATATCCTCTCTCCAATGCCCACCAGAAGCCCATACGCAACTGTGCACCCTGTTTGCCAGCATCATGTTTCACAAGCAAAGTATTCACATCTAAAGCTCTGAGTTTACTTTCCTCAGTACATCCATCTTTTGAGTCTCCATCACAGATAACAATATCTGCAAAATTTGAAATATTATGCTTTTGAGCCCTTATCAATTCCTTTGCAATACGTTCTCCCTCATTAATTATAGGAATTAAGACCACATAGTCTTTTGTTTTTTTAGCATACTCAAAACATTCAAACTTTGGAACACCTGGTTGTTTATCGTATATCAAGCAAATATCCTCCTTACATAATCCATTTTCTCTTCCAAAATACCAATATCATCTACTTTCCCCATCTCAATCGAGATAAATCTATTGTAACCTTCTTTCTCCAACAGAGTTTTAAGTTCAATATGAATTGACCGCTCCTCTATTGGCTTAAGTCCCGGTTCGCTGATATGAACATGATTAATCAGTGGCACTTTTCCAATCAGTTCACTCACATCTTCATCATTTTGGATTATCGTTCCCAAATCTAGATTCAAACGGAATCCCATAGAGTTAACCTTCTCAATCAAATTAAGCGCAGACTTCGTGTCATTTATAAAATTTGTATTGTAGATTGGCGGATTTGCTTCCATACCAATAACGGTACCTTTGCTATAAGCATAATCCCCCAATTCTTTAAAAAAAACTACAGCTACACTCTCATCAGCATCGTCTGGAAGATTTCTATTTCTCGGGCAACCAAAGACAAGATTTTCGCATCCAATATTTGATGCAAAATCAATTGCCTTCTTTGTATATTCTAGCAATGCATTTCGTTCCTCATCACAACCAAATATTTTTTCCTGCCTTCCAAACCAAATTGACTGCATTGACGAAACACTGAAACCATATTCATTTTTTATATCTAAGCTCCATTCTTCCGCCTCTTCTTTCTTATCGTAAGGCAACTCCGTAAATATTCTTGTAGGGGCTATCTCAAGCCCATGGAATCCGTATTTTTTCATCAAATTATATACAGATGTATCATTTTCTTTTGCCCATCCTATGTTGGAAATTGATAATTTCATTTAATCAGTCGCCCTCCAATATTTGCATATTTACATCTATCAACTGCTCAGCACACTCTAATTGCACTGAATCAGTTTCACCTATATACCAGTAATAATCATTGCTAACTCTGAACATATAATCATGAGTGCCTTCTTCTACCGTAAATGTATAGTAATATTCCGGCTCAAACGTTCCGTTAACATATTTGCCTACTCTGATAGTCGCATCAATAGTCTCATCGTCTGATTTAATTTTGCCACCTTGATCATTACCATTGTAATTCAGGCTTACTTTCAGATAATTTCCATCTGTTCCTTTATCTGAATCATCGAAATCATATTGATATAAACCATCACTGAAACTTAAATCAGCAACAACGTTATTATCCGCACTATTCTCAGAGTCCCCCTTAGCCCAGATTAATGGGAGTTTTGATAATCCATATCTATGCACATAAGGCAAATATGAATAACTTACGCCATCATCCTGAAGGTAAGGCCCGTCATATCCATATTTTTCAAAATCACAATTACAGGTACCAACCTTAAATGACTTTATCTTAACTGATGATCCTTCAGGGGTATCAAACCTAATTCTTGTATATTCAGTGATAGGAATCGTAAATTTTGCTACTCCGGAATTGGTCTGAGCATCATAGGACACAACTTTTTCTCCCGAATACTCTTCACCTAATTCGGTTGTATAATATATCTGCATCAAACCCTTGACATCGGTATCATACTCAATTGCCATAGACAGATTCTTCCCGATATAATCAGTCGTATCTATCACATTCTGTAATTCTGAAACAATCGTATCAGTTCCTTTAGCGTTTATATTTAACGAACCATCACTATTACTAATTAATTCAACAGAATTCAAACCTATGTTTTCTGCAGTAGCTATAGAATTTTTTATGTCTGTTCCTGATTCTTTAAGATGCTGAAGCTTGACAGAGAATTGATCATATCTATCTGCTAGGCACCAAACCGCATACTGATTTTCATATGTACAAAGCGGCACATAATTTTGATAAATATATTCTACAACCTTATAGTACCTATAAAAATTAGAGACATCATCCAATCCTGCTGAATCTAGATAATTACCATTATCATATGGCATTAATACAATTGGTACTCCAGTCATTTCTTTCACAAATTCCTCTTGGGTAAACTGACCGGATAATTGCATTGGTGACTGTGAAACATATACCGGATCTTCTCTATTCAACAATGGATAAATTGAAGTCTTGTTTATAAAATCTACAAATGTTTCATCCTCATCAAGCAATCCATCAATTACAACTTGATACCCTTGTATTGTCTTTCTCAAGTCATCTGTCCATTCTATTCGTTTGATTACTTCACTATTACCTTGAAGCTGATTCCATGTTTCTGTAAAATTGCCTACTTTTCCAACAGCTAGGTTCGCAACAGACTCTTCTGAAAAATTAGTGTCATACTGAAGTAAATTAGATATCAACATACACATCGTAAATGCCGGTATAAATAATTTCCAACTATATTTTATTGTGGCAAAAAACATTGCCAGGAAAAAAAGTCCCGACCATAAACAACTACTTAACGAATCTTCTGCCAAAGAATGTCTTACTAATCCACGAGAAAAATTATAGAAATACGAGAATCCGAAAATCATAATCATCACCCATTTTGTATCATGCAGTTCTTCCCTCAGTTTCTTAGAAAAGACAAGATATAAAAGTGCAATAACAGAAAGAAACGGAATAAAAATATATGTAAATGCAAATTTAACTAAACCAGTATCACCAATACTTGAATATGCCCAATCCTGGTTACTAAGATTAATATATAAAAATTCCAACAATCGATTAATTGGATTAATATCTTTTGCAATACATATGCCAGACCAAATTGATAATCCAAGTATTCCCCATACTCCAATAGTTATAGCCAATTGTTTTAATGCATTTATATTTTTGTTTATAACTATATATAAGCCTAGAGATAGTATACACGCAACTACAAAGGCGAATCCAAGGTCTAATCTATACAGCGCGCACCAAATACACGCAAACCAAAAAAGTCCTGCACTGACATAAGAATTCTTTTTAACAAAGTTCATTGCTGCTAAAGCCGTGAGAATGCCCAACCCCCAATAGCTAATCGAATCATAAAACGGCAGGAACAATGTAACAATTAAAGCAGCATCTTCATTCCAAATATGCTTAATTAGTATAAAAAATAAGATAACTATAACGACAGCAATATAATTTGCATATGGTGAAAATAATGCACCTTCGAAATCTTTATTTAATATCGCATAAACAAATGCTTCCCAAACCCCAGTCATCATATGACCGCCATAATGTTCAATAATCGGGATATCGCCAAAGTTCAAGAAATCACCTATTAAAATGCTTGAATTAGCTGTTTCAAAAAGATCAACCGTTCGTTCTGAAGCAACAGCTATCTGCTGCCATGAACAAACAAATCCAAAAATCAACGCTGGATACGTAAATGTTTTCCAGTTTTTAATCACTTTATTCTTTTTTGTCCAAATCAATGCAAGAATCGTCGTAATAATTATTCCAATAATAATTGCACAGAAATAATAACGTCTAAGATGAGTAACAAAAATTTCTCTCTGATTAAGCCAGACAATAAATTCAATATATAATGATGTGCAAAATGGAATTAAAGAAAACATAATTGTAAAAGCGTTTACTGTTTCTCCTATTCTGTCACTATTCCAATCTATTTTAGAAAATCCTATAATTAAAACTGTAAGAATCGAAATGACAACCTGTATCCCCATAAATCCACGACCAAGTGCCCAATCATCAGTAATAACAATAGATACAGGCAAGGCAACCATCCATCCAGCAATAATTATTGCTTCAAATCTCTCAAGACAGATTTTCTTCTTTAAACCAAATACAACGTATATAATTGCCAATAATATTATCGCTGTAATAATAAAATCAGAGTAGTAAAATATATTAGATTCAGAAGCCTCGTTTGCAAAAAATGTAATGCATCTAAGTCCCAGAATAAGATTAGCTACAATAATGACATCATCCAATAAACTAAGTGTCTTCTTATCATCTCCCTCAAATTCTCTATTTCTTAAATAATTAGCAAGAAGAAAATAAAGAACAAATGCTATTGCAAAATAAATAAACCAATGGCTGAAATTGCTTATTCTTTTTGTAACATCAACTCCTTCATTAAATCCAGCTCCGATGACTCGAGCAAACTTTGTTGCTTCAGTCCGTATAGTATCGATAGGATTAAAAAGTAAAACCGTATATACTGAAAAATAAAGAGCATATAGGAATCCTGTTTTCTTTTCAGCTTGAACAAAGCTCTTGAATATTTTCTCAATATTCAAAATTGTATAACATAACGCAAACGCAAGAACTAATAGAAAAAGTAAAGATACCATCAGCTGAAGTCCATAGCCCAACATCATATACCTATATGTCTCCGTTAGCCCTATAGCCAATGTATATGATGAATCTGTTCCATCAATATTACATTCCCCGAATACTTTAGTGTCAGCATTTTCTGTACTTAGAGCTACATATGAAAGATTATCACCGGCTAAAACAACATGATATGTTTCATTACGTTTTAATTTATTACAATCAAGAGCAATAGTATTCCATGAATTAGAAGTATATTCATCAATATTAATTGTTTTAGAGCATATAGAATTTCCGCTATTATCGTTTACCATTATTGTAAGTTCTGAATCAGATACATTTTCAAAATATAATTGTATATTTGATAATACATTCCCATTTGACAAATAAGTCTGATCAATCCTTTGAGTGCCCTCAGCAAATACAGGTTCTGAAAAATTATTCTGATAGTTATAATCTATACAGCTAAAATAATTATCAAAACTGTTTATATATATGCAATTGCACAGCCAAGCAACAATCAACGTACAAAATATTACCTTCAACGCTATAACAATTTTCTTATTTTTCGATAATAATTTTAGTTTTTCTATCATTTTAATTTTTCCACCTTTATCACTATATTTATGACATACACTCTATAAATTTTTTTATATCTTTCAGAACAGACTCCTGATTGCAAATATATTCATCTGTTCCACCAAACGTTTGAGCATATAGCGTCTTATAGTTATAATCCGCTGGTTCCCCATCAAGTTCATTCACAAATTTCTCACCTGTCAGATATTCATATATCTCTGCAGCAGATACCGGTTCAGTAGCCGGATGCCATAAGGTAATCCCTGCATTAAGTGCAATCTGGATATCCCCCCATAATCTTCTTAAGTTATAGAATTGATAAATACTACGGCTGTCGGTAAAATTCAGAGCAGAAAAACCCAATGCCCTGAATCGTTCCTTAAGTTCTTCCTTTTCATCATCAGAAACATTCACTTTATAAAACCCGTTGTCCTGAAGTTGATAATATTTCTTAAGTTTCAAATCTTTCGCTACCAGTTCCTCAAACTTTGCCTCTTTAAGCATGAAAGGAATCACATTAATGTAATCATAAATAAAATTCTTCTTTATATTTTTACCAAAGAGCCCTGGAAGTCTGATAATAAGTGCATCCGGATAATTTTCTCTTACCCAAAGTTCCAGCTGATAACGGTTGAATCCATAAGGATGCAGATTTTCCGTATCAATAGCGGAATTCTCATTCACATTCTTTGGAATCTTAAAGACATCTATCGTTGAAATCAGAACAAGCTTTTTAGGATTAATTTTGGTTATGTTTTTCTCCGCCTGTCTGATCAACTCCATATCTTTTTCAGGCGCATTGTTAGCCAGATACTTCTCTGCCCGAAGTCCCGCATAAATTAGAAGATTCGGACAAGTTCCATATGCTTCCTCTATGTTTTTTGAATTATATACCGCATCGATTTTTCCAGTATCGTATAAATTACTTCCGACAAATCCTGTATACCCCACTAATGCTGTTGTCATTTGATTCCCCTTCCTACTTAGTCAATTTTTCAATACTCTCAAAGTTATATTGCTTTCTCTTAAATACAAGATCCACCAAAAGCTGCAAGTATTTAATCACAATGGTTAGTATTCCAAACAGACCAAACAAGGCTACAGACAAAAATAGAATTGTCGTTGTCCACCCTGCCACCGGATTAGATGTTGCATAAATCACTACAGAGTAAACAATCATAAATACTGATATGCACATCATTAAAATGGTCATTGCCTTAGCAAAGCAATACCCTATTTCAGTAAATAAGATTAAAGAATCAACGGCCAGATTCGATCTAAATTTTTTTTCTTTCTCATCAGTTGACAAAGGAACTCTATTTACAACCTGGTATTTAATATTGTCTGTTTTTAGTCCGCAATTTGCATATACTACTTTTCTGTAAGGTATCGTCTTATTCATGGAATCGATACGATTAATTACACGTCGGCTCAAAACACGGAAGCTCTCTGTAGACATCTTATAAGATAGGTCTGTATAGCGATCAAATACCCTATAAAACATCTTTGACGTAAACTTTTCTTTTCGGTCTGCTGACGCACTTACAATGTCATATCCCTTTAGAGATCTGTTATAAATATCCATCACTACAGATGGTTCAAAATCCAAATATGTATTATCAAATTCAAAAACGAAATCACCAATAGACATATCAATGCCTGCATTCATAGAAAACTCAAGTCCATGAAAGTAGCTCATGTTGACAACTGAAATACTGGTTGTCGATGCACTATAGCTTGTTTTCTTTATCAAATCAAGTGAATTATCGTCAGATGAATCATTCACACAAATAATTTCCGAATGTTCAAAGTTTTCCTCCATTACCCCAATAACCATTTTCAAAAAATTCTCTATTCTATTTTCTGCGTTATGTACATAAATAACTGCAGAAGCAAAATTCTTTTCTTTATTCACCATCGCTAAGCACCTCATCTAAATCATATACAGTATTTATTTTTCCAGAGAGCACTCCCACAAAAGTAGGTTTCTCTGAATATTTTCTAATGACAGTAGGTCTTGAATCATCAATTTCAGAACTCATCAAAATTGGTTTCATTGAAAATAACGATTTTTCATATTCAAAGCCGTATTCATCCAACATATATTTCCTTGCCAAATTCGCCATATATGGGAATGCTGTAACCGGTTTTGCCGGACAATCATTACAATTACCTAAATGAAAAGTCGAACAGAATCCTTTGCTCTTCTCCTGACAGGAAAAAGTAGGTACACTATCGTAGCTTGTAGTATGAGGTGTAAAAGTTACCGATGTCAGCGAGTGATATCCTGTCTTTCCAAACGGCATAATAGAAAAAAACGGTCCATCCATGACTGTGAAGCCAATATCCTTCAGTCTATCGTTGACGTTGCAAAGGATAATTTCACATAGTTCATATTTTATTCCAAATTTTTCAAAACCAACCATGTCCAGAATCTGATTTGTCCCAGCATAAGTTGCATTCAGCACAAAACCAGAACTATATGAGGTTCCCTCCGCAGTATTTATGATATAAGCATCTGTATCTCTATCAATTCCGGTAATATCCACGCCATACTTTATCTGAACGCTATCAGTATACTTAGATAGTTCTTCCAAATAATAATCTTTCAGAATCATTGCATCATATGTATACTCTCTGGTTCTAAAAACGCCATCGCACATTCCGTCTTTAAAATAGTTTCCTGGATATAATTCCTCACACGGAATATTTGCAGCCTTACAAAAATCTTTAAACTGCTTTCCATTTGACCAGGAATACTCACTGGATGTTGCATAAATCTGATCAAACTCTTTATTAATACAAAACGCAAAATCCTTATTAAATCTGTCAAAATATCCCGCCGACTTCATAGCTGTCGAAATTGACCTCGGATAGTGATACCCCTGATGAACTCTGGCCTGATTGATAAAAGTTGCTCTTCTAAATGGTGAATGGTCACATTCTAACACAATAACCTTTTGACCTCTCTGGCAACAAAATAATGCTGAATATAAGCCATATAAACCTGCACCAATAATAATCTTGTCGTACTTTTCCATTCTCATTCCTCTTACGATTATCCGTTCTTACAAGTATTACATATTTTTATAAAATGTCTTAATTAATTAAATTCTCTGGTGTCTTCTCACACTCTAAGCAATCTGACACTTTTTGGAATCCCTCAGTACTATCCTTCTTGAGGAGTACAATAGCTGTCTGGAACAATAATTTGATATCTGTTCTAAAACTATAGTTTTCAATATACATCATATCAAGTATAAGCTTATCCTTTGGTGATGTATTATATTTTCCGGCAATCTGAGCATATCCAGTTAATCCAGCCTTTGCCCTCAGTCTATATTTAAACTCCGGCAGTTCTCTTGTATAGCTTTTCACATTTTCAAGCATCTCTGGTCTTGGTCCAACAAAGCTCATATCTCCCTTCAATATATTGAATAGCTGAGGCACCTCATCAAGTCTTGTCTTTCTAAGTACCTTTCCCACCTTTGTTATTCTGTCATCATCCGATGTTGCTGATCGGTTTTCAACGTGTTCTTTCATTGTTCTAAATTTATAAACATAAAACACTCTTCCATATTGTGTTGCACGTTTCTGTTTAAAAAATACGGTTCCACCATCTCCTAATTTTATTGCAATAGAACTTACAATCCAGATTGGTGAACTAATCACCACAAAAATCAAAGAGAATATAATATCAAATATTCGTTTTATCACTCTCTGTTCAAAAGTCATATTGCTGACATTGTGATTAAGAAACGATACGTCATCCAGTAAATAATGTTCTGATACATTTTCAACCAAATCGCATACATCAGGATTTATATATATATTTATCATTCGCTCATAACAAAAATTAATTATATCAGATTTCTTATCTGAAGGAATGTCATATATAAACACTGTATCCATATCTTTTATTATATCATAAAGATCTTTTCTTCTATAATCCACTACCCTTTTAATGCAATACTGCTTTTTGTAACGTTTTACAGAAGAAGAAAGCTTTGACAGGTCTGACTCCTGTGTAGTAATCACACAACAGCTCTCAGGATCATTTATTGCGAAAAATATGCCATTACCAATATGAACAAAAACAATAATAATAACAACATGGACTACAATTACAAGTACCAAAGTACCTATATCAGACAACTTGAATGCGGAAACATTTGGTGTTATTGTGTTCATTATCATTAACTGGAGATATGCAACAAAATCTGTAAACAATGTTGCTAATACCAACGAATAAATTATAGGCTTACTCTTTCTTCTACCAATATCATATCTGCCATATATCGCTGTCATTAAGAGTCCAACAAATACATACGTAAGAATTGTAGTTGCCATGGTTCTTGAAATATTTAAAACTGCAAAGTTATTTCTCGAAAACAGAATGAGAAAACTGAACAGTAATGATAAATATAGCAAGACTTTCAATATAAAAATAATAGATTGAATTGTTTTTTTAAAATATTTTTTCATGTTTTTTATCCTATTCTGCAAATTTTTGTTCAAACAAGTTTCTGGTATTATTCTTCATACAAGCTAAATCATCTTTTGTTATATTAAGAATTCTTGAAACACAAGATTCGACATCATGTCTGTCAACATTTATGCCAATGTTGCATTCCTCTACAAATCTACTTGTATCACCCTCAACAGTGTTAATAATCGGAAGTCCGCCCCTAAAATACGAAATAGACTTCATTGTAATTCCAATCGCTAAATCTTCTCGTAAAACATTAACTCCAAACCAACACTGATTAAAAATCTCTTGCAATTTATCTATCTCATATACTTTTCCGTGATCAATGATTTCTATACTATTTTGTTTCAGAATCTCAAGGAATTCATCTTTTCTTTCACCATCACCAATTATATGGATTCTTGTTCTTTTATTTTTCGCAAGCTCTGAAACAATTTTTTCAATTAATGATATATCAATGATATTGTTTATACTACCTAAATAGCATAAATCAATTTCATCTTCGGATACTTTCGTTTCTATACTTGTTTCTGCATTTTCCAATGTCAAATATTTGGTTTCCATTGGAAGATTAATGTTTTGAGCCGACAATAACTCTCTATAATAATCACACTCAATCCATATTTGATCTGCAAATTTTAAATTCTTATTTCTGAAATTTCTCCAAATATTGAATCCCCTGTTTACAATGATATTCTTTGTCTTAACCGGCATAGATTCCGGCCACATGTCAAAAATGTCCACAATAATCTCAGCATTATTAATCTTTTTATATTTTGCTGAACTTTTTACCAATGAATTATTTGGCACTTCTACATACACCAATTCTGGTTTACAAGCCAATAACATGTAAAACGTTTTGTAACTGAACATCAGATGACTCAATATCCTGCTTATTGATAAATTTTTTTTGTAAGAGATTACATGCAGTTGCTTACTATTTTTATACTCATTAAAATAATACCTCTTTTTGGTCATATGATCAAAATCAGAGGTTACATAAATTACATCATAACCTTTTTTAATATAATCATTAACAAACTTTCCTGTTCTCACATTATAATGGTTAGTAGAACTTATAAAATAAGCAGTCTTTGGTTTCTTATTTTCCCACGGCATAGCTAAAACAAGAGCCAATGAATACATAAATAATCCAACACTTGAGTTTAAGCAAGGATTAAAATATGATATCACAAAAACAAACAAACAGCCTAACTGTGCTGCCAAAGCTAATAATCTTTGTTCTTTGCAAAATACATCACGCAAAATAATAGTATCAAAAGCAGAAAATAAAAAAGGAATAATAAAAATTATAAAGCCTATAAAACCTATTTTACTTAAAATATCTAAATAAAAATACTCAATAAAACCATCATTTATATCATTGGATACTCCCAATCCTCCGCCAAAGAATGGATGTTTCTTTATATTTTCTAATGCTAAAGTCTTTCTCTGTTCTCTGATGGCTAAATTTTGAATTTCAGCTTTTTCGTTTGTTAATTCATTTTTATTATTTTTGTCATTTTTATCATTTTTATTATCAGAAGGTTTTTCAACATTTGTATCAGTATCTTCTATTTCTGCTCCGGCAAATAAACATCTATTTATGGCCACATTAACCAAATTTGCTTTTTCAGCGACACTAACCGCACCAATTAACACAACAACTATTCCACCAACAAAACACGCCCTTATAGCCAATGGTTTAAAAAAGTCTCTATAAAATAATAATATTAATACTACAAATGCAAATATTCCAATAGCAAATGCCAAGTAGCCTGATCGTGTATATGAAATAAACATACCAAAAATGTCTAACGATGCAATAAATATCCAAATAATTTTACGTTTATTTTCTATTAACGAAAATACAATGCTTAAAGCAAAACCCGCAAAAAAAAGTCTGCTTCCAGAATTAAAAAAAATGCGAGTCACCTTTCCTGTCAATTCTGTAATCATGCATATATTATATCCATCAAAAAAATCATATGCCCAGTGTCTTATCTCTAAAGGCATCTGCAGATAAAATGCCAGAATAATACCTAACACAGATACAACTCCAAGCGACAGACATAACATTTTCAAAAATGAAATCACTCTATTTTTTTTATACATAACTGCCATCATTGGAAAAACTATCAAAAAATTCAAAAAACCTTTGAAATCAGACAAAAGTATTGTTGTGTTTTGTTTTCCAACAAAGCCTCTAATAGCAGCTATAAATATAACAACCATGAAAACAAGTACACTTATTAAATACTTATTATTCAAATATTTTTTCAAATCCAATAATATAAGGACAACTGCCGCTAAAACCGATATTCCGAAAAAAATCATTCTACTTGGAATTCCAAAGTTCTTTGTCAGTTCCCCTGTTCCTAATAATACAACATCAAACATATACAAAACTAAACTAATATATGTTATCATCTCCATTGCTCTTTTGATTGTTTTACTTGATTTCATGAATTCTCCTTATTAATTTAATGCCGTCTCTTCTACCTTTTAGCATTTGTTTCATTTTTTTCAGCTTATCATCTTCGAATATTAGTGTTTTTAAAAAAAATAATCTATATGATTTCTTTTCTGCCTTTAGATTTATTATATCTTTATGTTCATTCATATAATAAATCCAATTTCTAACCATATAATATTTTCTCATTGCTGAATGATTAAGTGCAGTAAATTTAACACCTAAAATACTATAATTTTTTCCTTTTCCCAATTCATGGCTAAGCTTAACACTACCAATCTGAAGTATTCTATACCCATGTTCCTTAAGCTTAGCACAAAAATCATGATCAACAAAGTCTATAAAAAGCTCGTCATTAAATCCGCCCACATCATTCCAAGCTGAAACCGGCACCAATGAAGCTGATGTTATGCACTTATCCACCTCTATAACATCTTCATTATTCAATTCACTTTTGAAATTTCTATCAACACACTGTGGACATAATGAACCCAATTTATGTTCATCTAAATACTTATTATATTCTTCAATTATATTATCCGGGCATACTGAGTCTTGATCTAAAGTCAAAACATATTCGTATTGTTGTTCAATGGCAAATTCAAACATCTGATTCAAAGCTTTAGCAATGCCTTCATTTTTCCCATTCTTAATAATTGTTATATTTTTCCAGTTCTTTAATACACAATCCTCAATGCTCTTTATATTATCCGAACCATTATCCACACATATTACCCTATCAACTTGTCCATAAATTGATGATATATTCTCTTCTAGTCTAGCAACGTCTGGATTGAATAATGTTATACCTGCTAATATCATCTCTTCTCCCTGATTCTTTTATTTATACATTTCAGCATAATCGCTCTATTCTTAACCATCTCACCCAAAGGTAAATGAGTCATTTCTGATGCATTATTTGAATGTCTTCTATATAAAAGAAGCTGTTCGTTACAGAACTCAACTTTTCCAACTCTTTCCGACAACAATCCAATCCACTGATCATGCATTGGAATATTATCCGGAAAAGGAATTGCATAATCCAGTATGCTTCGTTTAAAAGCCATACAGCAACCTATATATGAATTTTTTATCAAGTTTCTCCAATAACCTTTTTTGCATTTTTTAAATTCAAAAAAAGAGCAACCTAAAATTTTCAAATTAGAATCAACAATGCATGCATCATGCATTACCAAAGTACAATCCGTATTTTCAAATATATCTAGTACTGTTTTAACTTTATTATCTTTCCATACATCATCCTGATCGCATAAAAAAATAATATTGCCTTTTGAATGTACTATTGCATTTTCAAAATTCTTAATCAGTCCTTTCCGAGGACCATCTATAATTCTAATTCTTCTATCCTTTTCAGCCAGATCATCAACTATTCTTCTGGTTCTATCAGAAGAACCATCATCTGAAATAATTATTTCATCCTGAGAATCAAGATTTCTTAATACAGATAAAATCTGTTCCTCAATGTATTTTTCGCCGTTAAAAGCAGCCACACAAACCGAAATCATATTTAACAAATCCTCTTTTCTTCCATAATAACTTTATCATTATTGCTCATACAAGCAAAAACAGAAAAAATAAACGGATTATATGCAATTTCAAGGAGATGGTGTTCAGCAAATGACGCTATAGTCACGATAAAAAATGCTAAACACATAATATATTTCTCATTATCCAGCATCTTTTTTTGAGCCATAAATATAAGCACTATAACCAGCACAAAAACAATAGCTCCATACTCATACATGCATCTTACAAATGAATTGTCTATAAAAAAATAATTATCTTTAGCAATAATAGACCCACCATTTCCGTGTTCCTCAATATACTGCCCCCATAATTTGATATTATATGTCGACATAGTCTGGGCAATATACTTTAATCTATCCGACAGCACATCATTTAATCCAACAATATATTTATTATTAAGCTGATATAACCATCCCAATACAAACGAAGCTATCACAATAAGGCTCTCGCAGATATCTACAAGTAGCCATTCAATACGCTTATTTAATCCAACCCATTTTTTTATAATATAGCATATAGCTATTGCTGTCAAGAAAATAAGTAGACTGGTAACAGTTGTTCTACCATCACATCTAAAATAAAGAAAAGCTGCGATCAGAACAGATATTAAAGCCATTTTCCAATAATTCTTCTTTTTTATCACAGAAAACAATACTAAAATAATGAATAAAACATGAGCACAAAAATCCGTAGGTGATAAAAATCCATATGCAATCCTATTTCCCCTGTATAGACTTGGATATATTAGGTTCTCAACAATCCCTATTTGACTTCCTAGTATCGTAATTAATAAAAACGGTATACATACCATTAGGTAGTCTTTTAAAATTCTATCAATTGGAATATCTTTTGCTGCTGCTATCAATAAACCCACATACATTAATTCATGATAGCCACTTAAAAGCCCACTTATAATAAATGGTGCAACAATTGTTGCCATAATAATCAGATATTTTCTATTTGGTTCAACTAATATTTTACCTATAATATATCCCAGAAGCACTACCAAACAAATCCATGTATAACAACGTGGCAAATGAATTTGTATCATTGTTGTTCCCCAAAAGAAATGTATAAGTAGAAAAATATATACAATAGAGAAGACTTCTTTATTATATTTTTCAATAAAAGTTTTATAATTACCAATCAATAGCATCAATTATCACCATTATTTTCTATATATTATATATTCATGATATGGAACTCTCTCCTCTTCAGGTGGTGGAGTCATATAGTCTCCATATTCTTCTTCCAATACCTTTTTAGCCTGAACGGGAATTTTGGTTTTTACACCTTCAAATATAATGTCCTCAACATCTTCGAACCATTCCTTCTCATAATATGTAACACAGTTATCCCATATCAAATCCCCGACATATTTGCTATTCTCATATGAATAGCTATTTGTAAGCACATCAAACTTATCCAAAAAATACTTAGTCCCCTTCACATGTGAATACAAGTAAACCGGAAATCTTAATAATCGTTTAACAAAACTCTTATTTGTTCCCATTATATTCTTACTCTGTGCACAACCAACACACTGCATCCAAAATGTTTTCTTTTTTTCTATTTGTTTTTTAGCACCATTCTTAACATTTCCTAATGCATCTAAAGGATAAATGTCTATAAATAATCCCATCCCCGCATCAGATAGTCCATCCGTTTTAACCATCTTAAATCTGGTATCACAAAATCTTTGTAAATTAAAAGGATAATCATCGGCTGTATATTTTGACATCAACTTAAATGGATATAGTTCTTCTTCATGTTCATTACAATATGCTACAAACTTATCATATTCAGGTCTTAACATGCAAACATCCATATCATCATCCCAAGGTATAAACCCATTATGTCTCATATATCCTATTAATGTTCCATACATAATTGAATACTTAATATCATTGTGCTCACATATCTCATCTATTTTTTTTAAAACATTTAAGGTTTCTTTATGCACCTCTTCCAAACTCAGTTCCCTATTCATCTAAAATCTGCCTTTCTACATTCACGATATTTACAATAACTTTTTTAGTTTACATCCAACATATTACATAGTCAAGAACTTTGTACTTTTACTCTGCCTTTCTTCTGTTCTCTTTAACAAACTCCGGCAGCACCTTAACTCCAATAAACATGACCACAGCAAAACATACCAAATATCTTACCAATATATTATCAATAAATATAAGATCTACTATTGCAATTATCACAATACTAAGTAAACATAATGCAATACAGCTAACTGGAATAATAGAAAATCTCATTAATCTATAAGAAATAACAAGATGTAATATCATATAACAAATATATGCAAACAGCGTAGTATATGCAGCCGCAATAAAGCCATATTTCTGTATAAATATATAATTCGTAATGATATTAATTACCGCCGCACTCATTGTTCCCCACATGATAAAACTTGTTTTTTGCTTAAAATATTCAGATGGAACTATTACATTATATATAAATAATACAAAAGCATCTAAAATCATAGGGATTGCAACATATTTTCCAACTGCATATTTTTGTCCGCCTATTATAAGAACCAATTCTGGTGAAATTGACATTACTCCAATAGCAATAATGAGGAAAAAATAACACAATTGTCTTGCTCTACTTCTGACAGCTTCTATTTCTTTATTTTTCATCTTTTCATAAAACCATGTCATCCACACTTCAGAAATTGAATCTGATATAATAGCTAAAATCAATTTGATATTACCAACAAGTCCATATATGCCAGCCTCAGACTTTCCTATCATTTTATTAATCATTATTCTGTCAAATTGGGCAAGCAACACCTGTGATATTCCATGTGGAATAATAGGCAAGCTGTATTTTATTCCAAACTTCCAATATTTTTTTCTAAATGTCGGTCGAGCACGTTTATATAAATCATATATAATATATACTGTAACAAGTACAGTGGAAATTGTAATTCCAAGTACCCTTCCAAATCCTCTTGATGAATTAAAAATAGTCTTAATTAATATTAAAGAAAGACCTACATTTCCAATTGTGCTTGCTAAAGAAACCTTAATGTATTTTTTATACTCATAATCCAAGCTAATTCTTGCATTATATAAAGTAACTACCGCAATTCCAAAACTGTATATCACAAGCATAACCAATGTAACTAAATCAAGATCCAATAATTTTGTCAATATTTTATTAAAAACAATAGAAATAAACAAGGCAACTATTAAGTTTATCCAATATATCCCCATAATTGATGATGTAAAATCATCAATTTTACCCTCAAACTCATATTTTGCGCTTCTTATTGAGCTATGCAGAGCCATTCCAATAAAAACAAACAAGACTGCTTCATATGCGGCAAAAACCGTATACAACCCCATCTCTTCCGTAGTTAACAATCTACTAAATATAGGAATAGCCAAAAAATTTATACCTTTAACCATGACATTTCCTATAGTATATCCTATGCCAGCCTTAAATACTTTACTTTGCTTTAACTTCATATATTTTCCTCAATTAATTTTTTGTTTAGTTTACAACTATTAGTGATTAAGGTCAAGACTTTTATAACGTAAATAGCTTCCGACAATTAATGTCGAAAGCTATAATATTATAATATATCATATCAATTAAAACTTAAATGTATTCTCCAGTGTCTCCCACTTCTGATCCTTATCACTTAAATTGATTGGTGTGCCATCTTCAAGTGTGTATCCGCTTCCGTCGGCGCTTCCCGGATACTCTCCGACAAGCTGTGGCCACTCGATGCCGATTGCCGGATCATTCCATGCAAGTCCGCTCTCGTCTCCAAGGTGCCAGAAATCTGTTACCTTGTAGCAGAACTCTGCTACATCTGAGAGTACTAAAAATCCGTGTGCAAAGCCCTCCGGGATAAGGAACTGCTTCTTGTTCTCTTCTGTGAGCTCTACTCCAAACCACTTGCCATATGTCTTTGAATTGCTTCTTAAGTCTACAGCCACATCAAATACTGAGCCCTTTACTGCACGCACAAGCTTTGCCTGTGGGTATTCCTTCTGGAAATGGAGTCCGCGGAGCACTCCCTTTGTGGAGCAAGACTGATTATCCTGTACGAATACTCTGTCAATGCCTGCCTCCTGCATGTCCTTTGAATTGTATGTCTCCATAAAGTATCCACGGTTGTCCCCGTGTACTGTAGGCTCGATGATGCAAAGTCCTTCGATTCCACCTACGTTTTTCTGTACTTTAATCTGTCCCATGATTTCTATGTCCTTTCTAAAAGTTAATCTCCTGCAGATATCTGTGCAGCGCATCCTGCCATGTAGGGAGCGGCTTAAATCCATTCTCCACGAGCTTGCTCTTGTCCAGTCTGCTGTTAAACGGACGTGCTGCCTTTGACACACCATACTCTGCTGTTGTAACAGGTACGACTGTGAGTCTGTCCTCAGAATACTCTGTATGTCCAAGCTCCACTGCCTGCTTAAAGATTTCCTTTGTGAAATCATACCAGCTGATATATCCGCCCTCGTTCGTAGCGTGATAGTAACCGTATTTATCGGTCTCTATCATATCTACGAGCAGTCTTGAAAGGTCGAGTGTGTATGTTGGTGTACCAATCTGGTCACTTACTACTGTGAGCCTGTCATGTGTCTTGCCGACATTCAGCATTGTCTTGATGAAGTTCTTGCCGTTCACTCCAAATACCCATGCTATACGCACGATAAAGTACTTCTCAAGTGTATTTGCCACTGCAAGCTCTCCGTCAAGCTTTGTCTGTCCGTATACATTGAGTGGTGCATAGTCCTTGCAGTCAGGCTGCCATGGTGTAGTTCCCTGTCCGTCAAATACATAGTCTGTGCTGATATATACCATCTTGGCATCTATCTTCTTGCAGGCATCAGCGATATTCTGAGTGCCGTCTGCGTTGATTGCATGCACCTTTGCTTTTTTATCATCATCCTCGGCCAGATCTACTGCTGTCCATGCTGCACAGTGTACTACCACGTCAGGCTTAAGCTCCGTGATTGTTTTTTCCACTGCATCACGGTCTGTGATGTCAAGTGATACATACGGCATAGTTGTAACTGCTGTGCCATCGTCTGCTCCGCTGTACTGTTGTGCTATATCTGTTCCGATTCCTTCGTAACCGCGTGCTGCAAGGTCGTTCATTACGTCGTGTCCGAGCTGACCTGCAACTCCTGTAACAAATACTTTCATTTTGGGTCTCCTTTATACTTAATTATTATCGCGACTAACATCACCATATATGCGCAAAACCACCAGACAAACGATAATAACTATCTATTCGCGTACATCTTCTCATAGTAGTTCTGGTACTCTCCACTGATGATTGTCTCCCACCACTCACGGTTGTCAAGGTACCATTTGATTGTCTTCTTGATTCCGTCCTCGAACTTGGTCTCTGGAAGCCATCCGAGCTCGTTGTGAATCTTTGTAGGGTCGATTGCGTAACGCATATCATGGCCCTTACGGTCTCCTACGAATGTGATAAGGCTCTCCGGTTTATTGAGCTCCTTAC
>ERZ773229.790-NODE-790-length-25152-cov-11.094673_pt1 | contig 25152 bp, 20 predicted proteins | sample MGYA00580992_ERZ773229 | MGnify/ENA primary metagenome ERZ773229 (study PRJEB29015, sample SAMEA2737795) | human gut metagenome | biome: human gut; feature: human-associated habitat; material: faeces | place: China | collected 2012 ... | reverse complement strand
ATGAGATCAAAATGCCGCAGAAGCGACCATCCTCCAGCACATGTTCCGCCGCATACAGCGCCAGACGTCCCTGCTGCCCGATTGTCAAGGCTCGCGGGCAATTATCGCTCAGCTCCGCGTTTGCCACTGCCGGGACTAATATTCTCTGCACCATCAAGGTCGTAAGATTCGTCGGCTTGTCTCCCGCGTAACTTTTGGGGAGGATATTGTATGCATGTCCGCATGTGGCAGCGTAGGAAAAGACGTCCCGCAACGCTGAGATGATCGTCTTGACGGTGGCTTCTTGGTATTTGCATGCCTTAGCGACCTCAGCGACAGCGCGCAAAATACTTGCCGGAGTAATCTCGGAGATCGACATATCTAGATGGCCTGCAACCTTTTTGATATAATCATCATATTGCCGCAGTGTCGTACAGGTTTTAGAACTGTAATGGTCTCCCTCCTGGATTGCCCAATGGCGATCTTTTGCGATAAAAGTACAATGTTTCCCCCAGTATTCCTTCAGGGACATATCACCATCAGCTTTAAATTCCATGCTAATTCTCCTCCAAATCTAGTTCTGTCGTGACGAAAATGGTGTCATTTGCCTTAAAGTCGATAAGCAGATCCCTTCCAGCCTCGAGGTTATCATGCGAAATCTTACTGAGATCCACAGTCAAATCGCCGCTGATCCTGCTACCAGGTGCAGCCGCAATAGCGTAATCTTCACCACTGCGATTGATCTTGAAATCAAGTGCAGTGTCGGAAGCACTCAGCAGCGAAAAGATATAGTGCTCCACCACCGCGGCCAGTTTCGCCAGCTCCCGAGGATCGTCATAGGCACAGTAGTTCCGTGCGAATACGCTCTCAGGCGCGCTGCCATACAGATAGCGCACCTCCTCTTCATCACATCCACAAATTGCCATCGCCGCCCGAAAGGTCTCTCGCAAGACTCGGTCAGGATGTTTCAATAAGTTTTTTGCTTCCTTCTGCTGTGCAAAATCGAAGCCTCTAAAGAAAACTTTTAACCACCGATCAAACTCATCCGGGCGCATTCGCCGCGCCGCGTTTTTGAAGCTGCGCATGAGCGGTGCACTCTCTTGTACGTTTGGCGCATTGTCTCTTACCCTGTGGTAAAATTTTTCCACTGTCGGCGGCAGCGGAAGAGTCCGTCGCCGCGGCCCGTTTAACTCTTCGGTACGATAGACCTCTCCTGCAAGCTTTGTCTCTGCCGAAATTTCAATGACAGTGATTCCTGTATAGGTTTTTGAGAAAGAGAATGATCCCCATGTCAATGCGCATAGCTCACTGATCGTGATGCCCGTGGTCATCAACAGAATTAACCCCAAGTAGAGGTAGCCCCGGCTGCTTTCAAGGTTCTCGGCGCAGGTTGCGACGATTTCCTTCACCTGAGCATGAGTCAAAATGTTTTTCTCGAAATGCCTGCTCGCATCCCGCGGGCCAACAACTACGCGGCGATTATCCATGGTGAAGCCATCCATGAAATGGTCTGAGATCAAATAGTGAGCTTCTTCATACGCAATCAGTGCCCGCAAGGCGCAGATCTGGCCATTGATCTGATAACTAGAAAACCCGCCTTCGCGCAAATGAAAGGCGAACGTCTCTTGTGTGATTTCGCAAAACGGCATCCGTCCAAGTTTGCCCACAAGCAAATCAAATGACCTTTCATGTTCTTTTTGAGTGGAGTTTGCCCACTTCATACTCTGGGCGACCCGATCAAAGTCCGCCGCAATCACCGCGGCCAGTGGTAATCTCTGTGCAAATTTTTCCCGCAGCGCACGCCCTTCCCTTGTAGCCGGGTCAAAGGCCCGCTGGAGGCACTCGGGAACCAATGTGCGCACATACTCCTCCAGTCCAATTGCATCAGGTGCGCGGAAAATATGTCCCTTGTGTTCATAGCAAACGCGTCCTGCACCATCGATGTGCACCCCATCGCTGGAGCGCAAGGAAAGAAATACCGTGGGCCCCGCCTTGCGCGCCTCCACGCGGTAAGTGACAATTACGCCAAAGAAATCGATACTGCTAACCTTCATATATTAACCCTCATGCGGCACAGTGGCCGGAGGGGAGGTATTTAAATTTTAGTTATTATAATCGTGGGGTTATTTCTCCTTTCGAGCGAGCAATTCGTACTCTCGCATATATTAAAATCTCTTACAGCGGCTCCCTCCCCTCCGTCCACGCCCGCGCCTGCGGCAATGAAGCAGTAGTAACTAGCCTTTTTTTAGTAAAAAAAGACAAAGTCACCCTAAGGTAACCTTGTCTCAAAAACATGTGGTGTCTTCAAATCGGAAAGAGGATAAACTTCTTCCCCTAATAAAAATACTTCGTAATTATACTTCTACGATACCATATTTTCTGATCATGTCAACCCCTTTCACGGGGTAATTTTCCGTCCTTCTTCAAAATGCTTTTCGGATGCGTTTTTATGGGGCAAAAAATAAAGTGTGCAATCATTGCACACTTTATTTTTTGCGAGTCGCGTTTTAGACACATTTTAGAGGATACTTTCTCTCCTGCCAGAGTGCTTATTCCTCCGCTTTTCTGCCGATCATGGCGTTGAACTGCGCCTCGGTGATGCGGGCCACCCCCAGCTCCACGGCCTTTTTGTTCTTAGCCGTACCGGAGTCCGGCGTGTTGGTGATGAGGTAGTCCACACCCTCGCCCAGCGTTTCGGTCAGCGCCGCGCCGCAGGTGGTCAGGCACTCCTTCAGCTCATCGCGGCTGACGAAGGTCTTGAGCTTGCCCGTGACCACAAAGGTCTTGCCTTTCAGGGCTTCCAGTTTTGCGGCGTCAAAGATGAAGTTGGTCACATTTGTCTCCCGCTCATCCTTCTTCTGCCGCACCTTTTCCTTCTCCTGTTCGGAGACGGCGCTGCTGCCGTAGTTCAGCACGGCGGCGATAAGCTCCGCGTTGCCGGTCTTCTGCACCGCCGCCGTCACCGCGTCCAAATCCTTGGCGGCGACGAGCTTCTCTCGCAGCATCAGGTAGAGCAGGGCAGGATGCTCGGCGGCCAGTTCGACCAGCTTCGCGGCGTTGGATTTGATGTACTTGCAGTATTTTTTTCCGTTCTCGTCGGTGCAGTCGCGGCCATCCTCGGCGAAACCCGCCGCGGCGCCGGGCCGGTATTTCGCGCTGACATTCGTAATGTCCTCAATGTGGAGGACGATGGTGTGCTGTGTCTTGGGGAGGATATTGGGCAGTTGCTTTGCCAAAGAGGTTGGGATTGTTATATCCCGCAGATTGCTGCACTCTTCAAATACATCTTCCTCGATGATTGTTACACTGTTGGGGATCACAACGCTCGTCAGGCTACTGCACTCGCAGAACGCCCCACTTCCAATACTCGTTACGCTATCAGAGATTACGACGCTATTTAACTTTGCACAGTTACAAAATGCACTGCTCCCAATGCTCGTTACCTCTTTAGGAATGACAACATCTGTGGACGTGCCATAGTAGTTGTACAAGACGCCTCTAAAAACAATCCATCCATCGATGTCTGCGAGCCATTGGCAGCCGAAAAACGCGCCATCACCAATGCTTGCCACGCTGACAGGAATCGTAATGTCCTTCAATTTTTTGCAGTGCCAAAAAGCATCGGCACCGATGGTAGTCACGCTGTTGGGAATCACGACGCCAACCAGGTTCTCGCAGTACCAAAACGCACTATCGCCAATACTGGCTACACCGTCAGGAATGGTAACATTTGTCAGGTTTCCGCACGCCTCAAACGCCTCCGCACCGATGCTTGTCACTCCCTCCGGAATCACCACCTTCGTTACGCCTGGTTCCTCAGTGTACTTCGTCAAAACACCGTTTTCGATTTCAAATCCCATGATGTTTCCCTTTCTTTATTCATCGTCCAGTTCCAGCTTCTCGATCTCGCTGATGATCTCCTGCTGGCGCTCGTAGAACAGCAGCTCCTTGTTGTGGGCAAAGTATTCCGGGCAGCCGTAGCGACTGATGAACTTGGCGGCGTAGTAGCTGATGGTCAGCTCCGTCACCAGAATCAGCATCTCCTGCCCCTCCGCGAAGACCTCCTCGCAGAAGCGGAACACGTTGGACAGCTGCTGCCCCGCTTGGGCCGCATGGGATTTCAGCGCCTTGACGCGGGCGTCGAAATCCTCCTTGGCGGCCTTGAACGCCGCCGCGCCTTCCAAGCCTTTCATCTTCGGCTTCAGCTCCCGCAGCAGCGCTATCAGCTTCTGCCGCTGCCGCTGCTCCGCCGAGGAGAGACTGCCTGCCTTCCTGTCCTGCTCCATCTTCCTTTGCAGGCGGTCAGTGTGCTTGTCCAGTGCCGCGTCTGGCGTCTGACTGGTCAGATCCAGCCGCAGCTGCTTCAGCTCCGCCATGTAGGCAGCGGTGAGGCTCTCCTCGTCCACCACCTCCCGCAGGCGGGACACGATGGCATCCAGCAACAGACCCAGCAGGGACAACCGTTCGTCGAACTTGGCGTCCCGCGCCCGCTGCTTGATGTTCTCCGGCGGCGTACCGGCCAGAATGCTGTCCACCTGATAGTCGCTGCGGTACTTGTTGAACAGGTCGTAATACACGGTGAAGTCCTTGGCGACGGTGGGATTTTGCAGGTACTGGTTCACCAGCAGCTCGTCCACCTTGATGCCGTTGCGCTCATAGAGCCCGATCATCTGGCTCAGGTCGTCCCAGCCGCGGGCAGTGACGAACCGCTTGCCGCCCACGGTGGACTCTACCTTGTAGAAGTTGGGCTTCTTGATATCCAGATAGGTGGTCACCGCCGGGTGGACGCCGGTCTTGTAGGCGTACTCCTTCCACACGGTGTAGTCCGGTTCCACGTCGATGCGCTTCAGGCGGTCCCATGTGACGATGTCGAACTCATGGACGGAGTTGTTGTACTCCGGCGGGTTGCCCGCCGTCACTACGATCCAGCCGTCCGGCACACGGTGGCGGCCGAACACCTTGTATTGCAGGAATTGCAGCATGATAGCGTCGTAATACAAGTCGGTCTCTTTCACCAACTCTATAAGCTTATCCTTCGGCAGCACAATGCCAAAGTGTTCCTCCAGTGTATCCCGCAGTTCATAGACGTCTGCTTTCTGTTCATGCTCCAGCAGTTCCGTCAAAAGACCTCCTATGCGGACCGGCGCATTTCCTCGCATGAACAGCCGCGTCCCTCCAATTCGCTGATAGGAGAACAATTCCCGTGCCTCCAGCAACACAGAACCATAAAACCACTCGTCAAATCCCAGATCGTCCAACGGATGCATAAACCCATCCGCCCGCAAGGACGCTACCGTAAAGTACTCCCCTGGCTCGTACCGCTTTGCCACATCCTCGCAATAGGCCCGCAAGGTCTGTTCTGTTACGCCATGCTCTGTCAGCCGCTTGATGCTGACATACTGTAACGGTGAAAATTCCACAATTTTGTACGCTGCCCGTAGGGAATACAACTCGCTGTTATAGGCCACCACCCGCTGTAGTTCCTTGCCGCTTCCGCGCATATCCAGCACATCCCCCGAAGTAAGCACACTGCGGAAGTACTCTGCCGCACTGGCATATGTATCCCGTATGATGTAGTCTGTATATACATGAAAGCCAATGGTTTTCAGTGCATAAGGGGTAAGTCGTTCCGCGTCAGCATCGGGAAACTCCCGCAAAAACAGGTTCCTTGCCCTACGCAGAGAATAAAAGTCCTCGGTCAGCACGCGCCGCATACGCTCTGTCTGATCTGCCGGCAATGTTTCTTCCGGAACGGTGTATGTCCCATTATAATAATACTTTTCAATGCATCCAAAGAGATTCGCCATAGCGGAGGCCGCCTTAATGCCATAGGTTTCCTCATACTTAGCAGCAAAAGCCTCTCCTGAAATAGGCGCGCACTGAAACAGCAGCGCTTTCACCTGCGCATCCCGATCCACCTGCCCCACCTCAATGGTGGGCATCTTAGGAAAGCGAATCGGCATAGCATCCACTGGCCAGATCTTCTTCAGCAAATTATGCAGTTCGTACTCATCGTGAATGTCGTATTGCTCCATCAGTTCCGGATAATCCCGAAACACCTTCAACGAGGAAAGCTCCGTGTCCCGGTACTGCTCCATGTCCAAAGTGGCAAACAATTCTGTGTAGTCCTGCGCGTCGATATTATAATACCTAAAACGCCGCCACTGATTCCAAAGCACAAACCGACTGCCATTCAATTTATTCTCATAGGTACGGGGCTCCAGAGCCAACCTTTCTTCACCTGCAAGGCCCAGATCTTCCACAACGTTTCGGTACATAATGACAAAATCATCGTATTTCGTCAGTGTTCTGCACCGTGTGCGGATTATATGCCGGACAAGTTCACTCCGATCACGCTTGACACGAACACCGTCCAGGGTTACATAATTCTTGTATACAACTCTCTCTACCGCTTTCCGCAGGGTAACCGGAATAGTCTCATCTGTCAGAACAGCTTCGTCCACAGGTTTCCTGTTTTTCTGTTTTGTCATGCTGACAGTTTCCAAGTAGATATGGGCCGAGGGCGGTTCACCAAAAGTCAACGAAAAGTCCTCCGGTGAGAAGGCGTAGGTATCATATACATATCGGTACTGATCCTCGTACAGCCAGGGACGCTTTTCCAATGCCTTATTGATGATCTGCCGGACGCGCTCCCGTGTAACACCATCGAAGCGCTTGCCAACCTCGTCCAGCGTCTTGCCTTCCAGTCTGTACAGGAGCATCTCTTTATTGCGCCCGTCGGGAAGACTGTTCACATATTCCAGTACTGTGGGATACCTTCTGCGGATCATATCTTCTCCAGCTGTAATCCGTCCATCAGCTTCAAGTGCCCGCAATAATTCTTCCAGAATCGCCGCGTTTCTCAAATGTGCCGGGCATCTTTCTGTCAGCGCAGTCCGCATGATTTCATTTCCATTGGCTTCCGCTTGCCGTAGAATAGCCGCTTCCCTATACCCACTACCAACCGGCGCAGCCCGTGACCGTGGGCAAGCGCGCCGCGTTATGGATGCAGGACTTCCTCTCGGATGTAGAGGAGCTGGATCACGTTCTGTCCACGCTGCGCTTTCTGGGCTGCCGGAGCACCACCGGCACCGAGGCCAGCTTTATGGAGCTCTTCGATGGCGACGCGGAGAAGATCGACGAGATGAACCGCCGTATCGCGGCGGAGTTCGGGTTTTCCGCCTGCTTCCCGGTGTGCGGGCAGACCTATCCCCGCAAGGTGGACAGCCGCATCCTCGGCTGCCTCAGCGGCATCGCCCAGAGCACTTACCGCATGGCCAACGATATCCGCCTGCTGCAGCATGACCGCCAGCTGGAGGAGCCCTTTGAGGAGGAGCAGATCGGCTCCTCTGCTATGGCCTACAAGCGCAACCCCATGCGCTGTGAGCGCATCTGCTCCCTGAGTCGCTATTTGATGGCCGACGCCATGAATGCCCCCATGACCGCCAGCGTACAGTGGCTGGAGCGGACGCTGGACGACTCCGCCAACCGCCGCATCGCGCTGCCGGAGGGCTTCCTGTGCGCCGATGCCGTGCTGCGTCTGTGCCAGAATGTGACGGCGGGTCTGCGCGTCAATGAAGCCGTCGTGGCGCATACCCTGCGGGAGTACCTGCCGTTTCTGGCCACGGAGGATATCATGATGGAGGCGGTGAAGCGGGGCGGCGACCGCCAGCAGCTGCACGAGATCATCCGCCGGCATTCCATGGCGGCGACGGCCCGCATGAAGGAGGGCCTGCCCTGCGATCTGCTGGATCGTCTGGCCGGCGATCCGGTTTTCGGGCTGAGCCGCGAGGAGCTGGCGCATCTGATGGAGCCGCAGCGGTACATCGGCCGGTGCCCACAGCAGGTGCGGCAGTTTCTGGATGCCTGCACGCCGCTGCTGCGGCAGGCGCAGACTGCGGACGGAGATATCCGGCTCTGAGCACAGCCCGAAATATCAAATAACCCCGGCGACACGGGGCACTCCTTGCCCCTCAAAGTGTGCGGCAGTTTCAGGAAGCGTGCCGCGCCCATCACATCATGGCCGCGCCCAATTTCTACCTCCGCGAGGACAGCGGCCGCTTCGACGCCACGCTGCTCATCGGCAGTGACGGCGCGTTGATCGGACGGCAGAAGATGGTACACATCGCCCAGGCCCGGCAGTTCTACGAGCAGTACTGCTACACCCCCAGCGACGATGGCTTTCAGGTGTTCGACACGCCCCACGACCGGATCGGCGTGGTATACCGCGAATCACTTCATGGTGCAGGTGATGTGAGCTAATTTACCTAATCACTCTATAATAACAGAGGAAGCCCCTGCCCGGCCGGGCAAGGACTTCCTCTGTTATTCGTATAGCCGCCCAACCTGCTCTTCTCTTTTCTCAGCGGGTGGCACTACATGGCAGCAGAGCCTCTACCAGTTTTTTATTTTCAGTCTACCGAAATAGCAAGCAGCCCACCGCGTCAGGATATCATCCGCCGGCACACGGTCATCTCTCAGAACAGATCCCACAGCTTGTCCACGGACACCTCGGACGCGGGGCCCTCGAAGATCACGCGCCCGCCCCGCAGAGCCAGCACATAGTCGGCTACGTCCAGCGCCACCTTGACGTTCTGTTCCACGATGACGGCGGCCAGACCGCTCTCGTCCGCCAGCTTCCGCACGGTCTGCAGGATGCTCTGCACCAAATTGGGGGACAGGCCGATGGACGGCTCGTCCAACAGCAGCAGCTTCGGGTCTGCCATCAGCGCGATGCTCATGGCCACCATCTGCTGCTGTCCGCCGGAGAGATTGCCCGCCGGTGTGGTCATGCGCTCCCGCAGGGCGGGGAACAGGGTCAGGCACTTCTCGATGTTCTCCTCCAGCCGCGCCTTGTCCCGGTAGATGTCCTTCGGCGCGGCCACTGTCAGGTTCTCGCGGACAGGCCGCGTCCGGAAGATGCCACGGTACTCCGAGGGCAGCATCCGGATACCTGCCGCCGTGGTGACGGCCGGCGATGTGTTGGCCAGCTCCTGCCCGTCCATGGTAATGGAGCCGGACTCCGCGCCGACCAGGCCCATAACGGCCTTGCAGAGCGTGGTCTTGCCCGCCCCGTTGTGGCCTACCACGGCCACCACCTGTCCGGGCTGAACCTGCAGCGACACGCTCTCCAGCACCTTACGCTGGCCGTATGATACTTTCAGATCCTTGATCTCCAGCATGCGCGCATCTCCTTAAAATCCGAAATAGATCTCCGTCAGGTGCTTGTCTGCGGTGATCTGGTCGATGGAGCCCTCGGCCAACACCTGCCCCTGATGGAGAAAGATGACCTTGTCGGCCACTGTTCTGACAAAATCTATGTTGTGCTCCACCAGCAGGATGGTCTTGCCGTCGGCGATAAAGATCTCCAGCGCCTTTTCCAGTACGCCGTAGCCGTCGTGATCCATGCCGGAGGCCGGTTCGTCCAGCAGCAAAAGCTCCGCATCCACGGCGTACAGCCGCGCCAGACTCACCAGCTTCTGCATGCCGTAGGGCAGGCTGCCCACCGGCGTCTCCGCCGCGTCGGACAGGCCGAACAGCGCCAGGATCTCCTGAGCCTTTTCGATATCCGCCCGGGCCTTGGCGGAGCGGTCACTGTATGTCAGGCCCGCCGGCACAGTCTCGCCGTGCCGGCCGCGCAGCGCCACCATCACGTTCTGCAGCACGGTAAATTCACCGAACAGCTTCAGGTCCTGAAACGTTCTGGCCACGCCCAGCGCCACCGTCTGCACCACCCGCTTGCCGATGAGCTCACTGCCTTTGTAGAGCGCGGAGCCGCCGTCGGCGGGGATGGCGCCGGTGATGAGGTTGAAAACGGTGGTCTTGCCGGAGCCGTTAGGCCCGATGAGACAGGTGATGCGGTTTTCCTCCACGGTGAAGGAGGCGTCGTTCACGGCCACCAGCCCGCCGAATTTTTTCGTCAGATGGCTGACCTCCAGAATGGGCATAACGGGCACCTCCTTACTGCCTGTTCCGACAGAGCGTCTGCCGGAACCATTGAGAAAGCGACATGGCCGCGTGGCCGGACTTCTTTTTCACCAGTCCCTCCGGGCGGAACATCATGAACACCACCAGCAGCAGGCCGTAGATCAGCTGCTCGATGGCGCCGGTCATGGCCGCCGGAATGGGCAGAAAGGCGATGAGTCGGGGGATCAGCAACATGAACACCGGGCCTGCGATGGAGCCAAGCATGGTGGCCGCGCCGCCCAGAAAAACATAGATCGTCAGCGTGAAGGAGGCGTCCTGATTGAAATTCACCGGGTCGGCATAGCCGATGTACTGGATGTACAGCGCAGCCGCGATGGCGCAGAAAACGCCGCTGATGGAGGAGTTGACCACCTTGATGCGGAACGGGCTCTTGCCCAGCGCCTCCAGCGCCGTCTCATCCTGCCGCATGGCCTCCACCAGCTCGCCGTAGGGCGAGCGCATCAGCCGGTTGGTGGTGTAAAAGCACACCAGCAGGATCACCCATACCAAGATCATCTGCTGCACGCCGCCGGTGACGGAATGTCCGAACACCGTGGCCTTGGGGATACCGGACAGGCCGTAGCTGCCGCCGGTGACGGACGTCCAGTTGCTGAACACGGCGTTCATCAGCTTGCAGAAGCCGAAGGACACCACCATGAAGTACAGACCGCCCGCCCGGACGGAGGGCAGCGTCATCAGAATGTTGGCCAGCACACACAGTGCGATGGCCGGCAGGATGGCCAGCCAGAAGTTCACGCCGTGCAGCGTCAGGATCGCCACGCAGTAGGCGCCGATGCCGAACACGCCGGCCTGCGCCATGGACACGATGCCGCCGTAGCCGATGAGCAGGTTGGTGGACAGTGTCAGGATGCTGTAAATACCGATGAGGGCGATCAGGGAGCAGAAATATGTCATTACAGGCCACCTCCCAGCTTTTCCATAGCCACGCGCTGGGGCGTGGCGCGCACCAGTACGATGACCACAAAGATGACGAAGGCCAGGCTGGACGACCACTTGGCGGGCACCGCCAGCAGCACCAGATTTTCCACAATGCCGTAGATGAAGCCCATAAGGATGATGCCCTTGGTGTTGCGGGGGCCGCCGATGGCCTTTACAACGATGCCTACCAGAGCAAAGGACATGCCGCCGTAGGCGTTGATGCCGTGGCAGATGACCTCCTGCGCGCCCACCCACGCGGCCAGTACCGTGCCGATGACCATGCACACCAGATAGATCTTCTCCGGGCGAATGCCGATGAGCCGCGCCATCTCACTGTTGGAGGCGACAGCCTGGATCTCCGAGCCGATCCGCGTATGGTTCAGGATCAGCAGCATGGCGATGAGCAGCAGGCCGGAGATGCCGAAGCACACCAGCTGCCAGCCGGGGATGGCCACGGAGCCGATGAACAGGGTGGGCAGCATGGCGGAGGAGGGAAAATACTTCATATTGTTGCCCAGCAGCAGTGCCAGCAGGCTCTGTATCACGGTCATGCAGCCCAGCGACACGATCATGGTCAGCAGGAACGGCAGACCGTTGGCCCGCAGGTGGCGGTAGATGCAAAGCTCAATGAAAACGCCTGTCAGCAGGGCGGCCGCCATGCCGATAAGAATGGCCGCGGCAATGGGCATCCCTCTGGACACGGCACAGTACCACGTGAGCATGCCGCACAGGGACAGGATACCGCCGTTGGCGATATGCATGAAGCGTGACGTGGCAAAAATCAGGGAATAGCCGGATGTAAAGACCGCATAGATCATGCCGGCCAGAATGCCGTTGACCAGATACTGCGGCAGTAACGAAATGGTCATTTCAGATCATCTCCCGAAGTAGATTTAGTCGTCAAAATAGGAGCCCACCAGCGTGGCATCGCCACGGAGCACCTCGTAAATGTCAATCGGGGACTTGACGGTATTGCCCTCGATGAAGGAGAAGGTGCCGCCGTAGACCTCAAAGGTGTCGATGCTGTCCAGCGCCGTTTTCAGGTTGGCGCCGGTGATGTCCAGTCCGTTGTCCACGCAGTAGGACATGCACTGGTACAGCACATTGATGGCGTTGCCGAAGTTGGCGATGGTGTATTTCAGGGAATTGAACTCCATGCCGTCCACCACATAGGCTTCGTTGTAGCGGTCGATGACCTGCTGGGGCACATCGGCCCGCACGTCCACGGCATAGGAGGGATAGTCAAAGTCGGAAGCGAAATTCTTGTTGCCGGGGCCCACCATGGCAAAGGCCACATCGGCGGGCAGGCCCAACTGGCTGAACTGCAGCATCTCGCGCTGCTGCATGTCCTCGTCGCTGGAGCACATGATGATGCAGGGCGGGTCATTCTTCATGATCTGGGCGCACACGGACAGGAAATCGGTGGTGTCCGTCTCGCACTCCACGTCGGACAGCACCTTGCCGCCCAGCTTGGCCCAGACCTCGGAAAACGCCTCTCGCTGCGCCAGAGAGGTGGAGGTGTTGTCGCCCAGCAGCACCACCTCGCGGATGCCCTGCTCCTCATAGAGATAGCGGGCCATAGCCTCGCAGGTGGCGGCGTAAGAGGGACAGATGTTGTAGAGCCAGTCGCTGAGCCCAACGAGCTGCTCGCCCATGGCCAGCGGGTTCAGGATCACCACCTGGTTTTCCGCCGCCACGGAGGACATGGTCACCAGCGGGCCAGTGTAGGTGCCGATGACCAGCGGCGTGTGGTAGAACTCGATATCCTTGGTGATGTCCGTGGCCGCTACGTCGGAGGAAGCCTGGTGGTCGTTGACCACCAGCTTGATCTGATAGCCCAGCGCGGCAAACTTGTCGGCCATGTTTTCCAGTGCGATCATGCAGCCGGCGTTCATGGCCTTGCCGGACCAGGAGCCGGCGCCGGACAGCGGCGCCTCCAGTGCGATGTTTATGGTGGGCAGTCCGCTGTCATCCGGCGTATCACCATTGTTCACGGCGCCGTCGCCGCACCCTGCCAGCATGGCACAGGACAGGGACAGGCAGAGCAGGACTGCGAAAATCTTTTTACCGATCATCTTCATAATGTAACCTCCATGCGCAGCAGATTTTGAAAACGCGAATCGCCCCGAAAGCGGGTGTATCAGGAATGCGTTAATAGTATAACACTGTGCCCATACGCAAGTACAACAGCGATTTGGCAGGGTATCAGGCAACCATGAAAATTCGGAATGGTTTCTCTTGATTTTTGCGCAACTTGTTGCTATAGTGATTGAAAAGTGAGATAATACCATGGGAAATGGAGCGTTGCGATATGTTCATATATGAATTACAGAATTTCATCAAGGTGGCGGAAAGCCTGAACATCACCCGTGCGGCCCAGGAATTGGGCATGACCCAGTCCGGCCTGAGCAAGGCCATCAAGAACATGGAAAACGAGCTGGGTGTGGAGCTGTTTTCCCGCAAGAAAAAGAACCTGAAGCTGACGCCTGCCGGTGTTACCTTCTTTGCCGAGACCAACAACTTTCTTATCAACTGCCGCCACCTGCAGGGCGGTGCCGCCGCCGGCAAGACGCTGGTGGGCACGCTGTCCATTCTCTACACCAACCGTGCCGAACAGATCATCGACTTCATGGATATGTTCTACCGGGTCAATAAGATCTGCCGCGAAAAATATCCGGGCATCTCCATCCGGCTGCGGCGGGAAAGCGGTTATATGACCACCGCCAGCGTCATGTCCAACAAGGTGGATGTGGCGTTCATGATGCAGAGCTCCGCGCTGGACAACGACCCCGGCAACCTGCTGAGCACCTATGTGATCCAGAAGGACATCCCGCTGATGCTGGTGGTGTCGAGGGATCACCCGCTGGCCAAAGCGGCCAACGTCTCCGTGGAGGACATCAAGAACGAGGAGTTTATCCTCATCGAGACATACGGTCAGTCCGAGGAGCAGCGGGCACTGTACGCTCTGTTCAATTATTACGGCTATGTGCCCCGCGTGGCCCACACCGCCACGGACTACGCTTCGCTGTACATGCTGGTCAGCAGTGGGTACGGCATTTCCGTCATCCCCCACGCGCCGTCCAGTCAGGTGTACCCCAACGTGTGCTATATCCCCATCCGGCGTGACCCGTCGGACAGGGAGCGCAACGCGGCCCATACGCTGTACGATCTGGTGATGGCGTACCCCAAGGCCAACAGCAATCCGCTGCTGCCTGTGTATGTGGAGCTGATCCGTTCGGTGCTGGAGGGAGAGCGGGAGTGATTCAGCTGACGACGCCCAGTGCACCCAGCAGCGTCACCACGGCGCAGGCCAGTGTGATCACGGCGGCGGCAAAGCAGATAACGGCGAATTTCTTCGCCACATCAAAGTAGCTCAGACCCACGCAGCCCGCGCCCAGCGCACACAGGAAAAGGCCGCCGGGCATGCCGAAGGTCAGCGCCTTGGTCTTGGAGTACATGATGAGCATGGATGCCACGATCAGGCAGCAGGTGCCGGTGGCCAGCAGACCGTTCGTCACCGTCAGGGACCGTTTGCGGGCCGTGTTGGCCGCCTGTCTTCTGGCTTTTTTTCGCGCCTTCTGCGCGCTGTTTTTGGGAATATTTGCTGACATGTGAACAGCCTCCTTACAACAGTTCAGAATTTGCACCGACGCCGCTGTGCGCCCGGCAGCTTTGCATATTTTGGTATACACATAATAATTAACGACAGGAGGACCCGTCATGAACGATCTGGCTGCAAAGTACAGAATGCTCTACGATTACCACACCCACACCACCTATTCCCACGGCACCGGCTCCATTGCCGACAATGTCCGCGCCGCCCATGAAAAGGGCCTGCGGGAGATCGCCATCACCGACCACGGTGCCGGCAACATCGCCCACGGTATGGGCTATGCCAAGCTGGGGAAGATGCGCGCCGAGATCGCGGCCCTGCGGACGCAGTACCCGGACGTGAAGGTGCGCCTGGGCGTAGAGGCCAACATCCAGCGGAAGGCGCCGTATATGGACGTGGTGGATCAGTCGTACCGCCAGTTCGATCTGGTGCTGGCCGGCTATCACCACGCCGTGTGGGGGGCCGGCTCTCTCCAGAACCGCAGCTATCTGAAAAAACACACGCCCCAGGACGACCCCCGGACGGCAGCGCCCAAGCTGCTGGAGAAGAACACCCGCATGGTCATCAACTGCCTGTACTACGCGGAGAACCACATGATGCACATCCACACGCTGACCCATCCCGGCGACAAGGGGCCGTTTGACATCGACCAGATCGCCTATGCCTGCGCCCGCACGAAAACACTGATGGAGATCTGCGGCGCCCACCCGTATCTGACGGTGGAGGGCATCCGGGAGGCGGCAAAGCACGATGTGAAGTTCATCATCGGTTCCGACGCCCACAGGCCGGAGGACGTGGGGACGTTCGTGCCCCAGCTGGAGCGTGCGCTGGAGGCGGGCCTGGATATCAAGCGCATCGTCAACATCACCGCCAGGTAACGGATGATAGGAAAAGGCTCCTTCGTATGGCCGCTTCGGCGATACGAAGGAGCCTTTTTTGCCGTTAATCCAGCTCGCTGCGGTGGATGATGTCGTCCTGCGTGTCCTTGCCAAGCTCCACGAAGAATGCGGAGTAGGTGGCCACACGCACCAGCAGGTCACGGTACTTCTCCGGGTGCTGCTGGGCGTCCCGCAGCACCTTGTTGGAGGCGAAGTTGAACTGCACCAGATTGCCGCCCGTCTCACAGAACGTGCGGAGCATGGTGGTCATCAGCTCCATCTTCTGGTCATCCTTCACGGCCTCCTCGCTGATACGCATGTTCAGGATGGAGCCAAGCGCCAGCTTGACCTGATCCAGCTTGGCCACGGAGCGCATGGTAGCGGTGGCGCCGGAGGTGTTCCGCCCCTGATAGGGGGAGATGCCGCCCTCGGACAGGGGCTGCCCGGCCAGACGGCCGTCGGGCAGCGCGCCCACCAGCCGTCCGAACATGACGTTGGTGGTCATGGCGAAGCAGGCCGTGGCGAACTTGGCGCCATAGTGGGTGCGGAACTGCGCCACATAGTCGCCCATATCCGACAGGATGCGCTTGGCGATAAGATCTACCTCGTCCAGATCGTTGCCGAATTTCGGCGCCTTGCGGATGTCATGCAGCAGCGCCTCATATCCCTCGAAGTTGGCGTCCAGCGCATCCACCACGTCACTCATGGTGTATTTCTTTTCGTCAAACACCAGCTTTTTCACGGCGCACAGGGCGTCGGCCACATTGGGGATGCCGATCATGCCCACGGCGAAGGTGATGTGGGGCGCGGTGCCGCCCTTGTAGCTGTCCAGCCCCCGCTCCATGCACGGCTCGTACAGGGAGGACAGCAGTACGCAGGGATACTCGGCAAAGGCCTCAAAATCGGCGTGCTTGTTGATGACCTGCACCCGCAGGCCAGCTTTTTGCTGCGTCTCGTAGGCCTCGAGCAGCTCCTCGAAGGTCTGGAAGCTCCGGGGATCGCCGGTGCAGGGGCCAAGCTGCTCCCGGACCACACGGCCGCGGCCGTTGTTCAGCGCCAGTTCCAGACACAGACCGGCGTTGCAGGCACCGGCGCCTGTGTTGCGGGAGTAGTGAGGCACCGTGGGATTGTGGCAGCCGGTGGAGATATAGTCCCGCGCCCGCTCCAGCGGCACGCCCAGATAGAGCATGGATTGGATGGAGGACTCATCCGCCACGAATTTCAGCTTGCCGTTGAGCTTTTTGGCCGTCTCCATGGCGTGCTTCACATAGGAACGGGGATTGAGCCGGTTGATGCGCACCATCATGTCCTCGGCGCCCAGACCCACGTCGCCCTCGGCGTCCAGCAGCATGTAGGACAGCTTGTTGACGGCGTCCCGTCCGTCCGGCGTGATGCCGCCCACGCACAGGGACTGCATGGTGGGGTGCCCGCCCTTGCCGTCGGCCACCACGTAGGACTGCAGGTTGATGCCGCCGTTCATCTTGATGAACAGCAGGCACAGCAGGTCGTGGACCTCCTCATCCGTGATGCGTCCCGCGTCCATATCCCGCTGGTAGTAGGGGTACAGGTACTGGTCGGCCCGGCCGAATGTGGGACCTGCGCCCCAGCCCTCAATCATGATGGGCACGTACATCAGCCAGATGGACTGAATGGCCTCGAAGAACGTGTCGGCGGGGAATTCCGGCACCTTGCGGCAGGCATCGGCGATCCGCTGCAGCTCCGCTTTCCTGCCTGCGTCTTGTTCTTTCTCCGCCAACTCTGCAGCCAGCGCCGCGTAGCGGTGGGCAAATTCGATGACGCCCTCGTGGGCGATCTGTGCGGCCAGCCAGAACTGCCGCTTGTTCTCCGCCTCGGGGTCAGCGGCGTAGTCCAGCCGGTCGATGTGTTCCTGCGCCTCCCGGATGATGGCGCGGCTGCCCACGGCCAGCAGCTTTTCATAGTGGGCGGCGGCATGGGACCAGTGGTGGCCGTTTTCCGTATAGCCGCCGGTGGGCACCATGATGTGGTCCAGCCGCTGGATCTCCGGCGGCACCTTCTCCTTCCAGTGCTCGAAGCCGGACTTCCCCACCCAGTAGGGCAGGTAGCGGCGCAGGTCGGCGATCTCCTCCTCGCTGAGGGGCTGGTACTTGTCAAAGGGGCGGGTGGACAGGGTGTCCAGCTCGTCCAGCAGCCATTGGCCGCTGAGTTCGGGGTTGATGGCGCCGCCGCGGGACTTGGATGTGAAATTGCCCGCGAACAGCTCACCATCGTCGATGCGGATGTCCATATGGGTCAGGATGTGGCGCAGGGCCTTGGCCCGGCGCATTTCGGGGGATTGCCCCTCCGTCTCCATATAGGACTCGGTCATATAGCGCAGGCGCTGGGTGCAGATGGCGGGATCGGTCACCATCGTGTTACGCAGAGCCTGACATCTGGGTGAAAGCGACATGTGGTTCCTCCTTTGCCGGTCTTTGTTACGGAAGCGTGGTCAGGAAATGCTTCACGGCGCAAGCCGTCTCCTCCGGTCTTTCCATCACCAGATAGTGCCCGCCGCCGGGAATGGTCACACTGGTGCAGGCCGGCAGCTGCTCCAGCCGCCGCTTCACAGCCGGAGAAACGGTGATGTCCTCGCCGCCGTTGAGCAGCAGGTAGGGCATGGTGACGTGGGAGATGTCCTCATAGGACAGTCTGGCAAACACGGCCACGTCCGCTGCCGCCGTATCGGCCACCTGTGTCTTGGCGCCGTACCAGATACACCGGTTCAGACGCTCCTGGGGGATATCCCGGCCGCACAGGCCCGGAATATGCGCTTCTTTGAAATCGGAGATATTGATGGACGGATGGTTCAGCATGCTGACGTACAGGGGGTCGTTGGCGGCCTTGGGCACCACGCCGCCGTTGCAGGCGATCACCGCCCTCACGTCGTCAGTGTGGCGATTTGCCAGCATAGTGACCGCGGTGGCGTTCATGGCGGTACCCAGCAGGATCACCGGCGTCAGCGCCAGCTTTTCCACGAAGGCCCAGATAAAGCGCAGGTATACCTCAGCGTCGCTGATGGGCCGCAGGGTCTCCATATCTGGCAGGGTCTTCCCCCGCCCCGGCAGATCCGGTGCGATCATGCGGAAGCCTGCACCGGCACAGGCGCGCATCAGATGATGGTACTGGGAGCCCGAGGCGCCCGCCATCGCCAGACACAGCACCGGCTGTCCGCTGCCAGCCTCCTCATAGTAGGTCTCATAGCCCATGACGTCGGTATAGCGGCCTATGATCTCACACATACCAGTCCCACCTCCTGTCGTCACCGTTGAGGGCGGCGCGCAGCTGCTTCCACAGCCGCGTGAACGCCTTGGCGTGGGACGCCGCCAGCAGAGGCGGCACCGTGCTCTCCAGCAGGCGCGCCCCCTCGAAAACGTCGTAGTACCCGGCGTTGTACGGCGTGTCCAGCGCCTGGCGCCACTCCGCCTCCGTTCCCTGGAGCGCGTACTGCGCCTGCTCCGGCGGTATCAGGGCGATGCAGCCGTCCACAAGGGACAGCCCTGCCTGCGCCTCTGGAGCGCACAGCGCCAGCGTGACCCGGAAATCCCGCGCCCAGTGCCGGAAGGCATCGTCGCTGTTGACGGAGGCCGCGAAGCGGGCCATCTGTCCGGTGGTAAACAGCATCATCATCGGAAGAAGCCCTGGGCCTTCAGCAGCACGGCAAACAGCCTGTCACGGTAGCGGATGACCTCCTCCGGCGTGTTGCCCTCCTCCGGCGTGCGGTGCGCCAGCGCCTCGTCGATGCCCTCGGCCAGCTTCAGATACGGCTCGGAGGCCTCGGCCTTGCCGGCATATTTCTTTTCGTATTCGCGGAAGCCACCGTCCACACCCAGAGACATGGTCAGAAGCTGGCCGGTGACGGCCATGCGCATACCGGGCCCGTACATGATGGCCTTGTCCATGTCCTCCACGGTGCAGATGCCCTCCTCCACGATGCCCTTGGCAGTGGCCAGTGCGTTCCACGACACCTTGTTCACGATAAAGCCCTTGGCCTCCTTGCGGCACAGGATGGGCACCTTGCCCATGGCCTTGTAGCAGGCCATGGCTTTCTCGATGGTCTCCTGGTCGGACAGTGTGGCGCACACCTCGATCAGCGGCAGGATATAGGAGGGGTTGTAGGGGTGGCCGCAGATGATCTTCTCCGGGTGCAGCGCGCCCTCGGCCAGTACGGAGGGGAACATGCTGGAGGTGGCGCTGGCAATAATGGGCTGCCGGTCGCCGCAGGCCTCCTGGATGCGGCGGTACGTCTCTTTCTTCAGATCCAGCCGCTCCGCCAGACACTCCTGTACCAGATCGGCGCCGATGCACGCGGCCTCCATATCGTTGGTGTACTTGATGGCACGGAAGCATTCGTCCGCCTTTTCACGGGTGAGGATGCCGGTATCCACAAAGATGTCCAGTATCTCGTCGATCTTGCCGCGGATGGCCTCAAAAGGCTTTCTGCCGTACAGCGTCACGTCGTTGCCGCTCATGGCGGCGTTCACGGCCAGTCCGGAACCGATGATCCCGGGGCCCAAAACGGTATATTTCATATGAAGTTCTCCTGTTGTCATTAAATTCTGGTGCAGGTAAAGTAGGTGTTCCGGTTCACGTTGTTCAGCCCGCCGGCGACCATACAGTTGCCCACCATGTGGAATTCATCGGCCGTGCCGTAGAACGCCATGGCCTGTTCCGCGTTGGCGCGGTAGCCCGCCGCCAGCACCAGGGAGTCAAAGGGCACAGCGTGTTCCTCACCGTCCCGGGCGAAAAACACCCTGCCACCGCGGATGCGGGTCACACGGGCGTCCGTATCCCAGTGCAGGCCGGGCTGGTTTTCCCATTCCGCACGGAACATATCGCGGTAGTGCAGGGGCGCGGCGTCCGCCGCCAGCATATGCTTCATTTCGATGATGTGGACGCGCCGTCCCTGCCGTGCCAGATGCAGGCCTGTCTCCACGCCGATCTCGCCGCCGCCGATGATGACCACCCGCTCTCCAAGCTGCGTTTCGCGGCCGAATACCGCCTCGGCGGTCATGAAGCCGGCGTCCCGCAGGCCGGGGATGGGCGGCAGGATGGGCGACGCACCCACGGCGCAAAGCACGGTGTCGAAGCCGCCGCCGCGGATCAGGGCGGGCGTGGCCTCCGTCCGCAGCTTTACGTCGATGGCCCGCTTGTCCACCTGATGGAGCAGGTATTCCTTGTACCGCCGCAGCGGCCATTTGAAGTCCACGACGTCGGCGTGCCGGATCAGACCGCCCAGCGCGTCAGACCGCTCAAACAGGGTGACGTCATGGCCGCGGTCATGCAGTGTGATGGCTGCCTTCATACCGGCGGGGCCGCCGCCGATGACGGCGATCCGCTTTTTCCGCTGCGGAGGCTCCACAGCCTGCTCCCAGCGGTGCTCCACACCCATCAGGGGATTCACGGAGCAGCTGGAGCGCCAGCCGTCGCCGGTGCCGGCGATGTGGCACTTGTTGCAGCGGATGCAGGGAACTACGTCATCGGCCCGTCCCTCCTCCACACATTTGCCGTAGGCGGAGTTGGAGATCCATGTGCGGGCCATGGCCACGAGGTCACATTTGCCGTCCCGCAGGGCACTCTCCACAGTGTCGGGGTACTGCATGCCGCCGATGGCCTCAATGAGCATGCCCGTGTCCGGCGGCAGCGCCTTTTTCACCATTTCCGCGTAGTGCAGGAACGGCGTCTCCTCCGGTTCAAAGCCTGTGGGGTGGGAGGGGTCCACCAGCCCACCCCGCAGCTGCAGGATGTCCACATAGCCCTGGGAAGCCAGTTTGGCGAAGGCCACGGCGTCCTCCAGCGAAAAACCGGCGGTGCCGTCCACCATAGCGGTGCCCAGCGTGTCGTACCGTGCCATGGGGTCGTGGATGTTCTCCTCCGCGGAGATCTGCACCTGAATGGGGAAGTCCCGGCCGCATGCCTCCTTGATCTTCTGGCAGCACAGCAGCGGGAAACGCCCACGGTTTTCAATGCTGCCGCCGAACTCGTCGGTGCGGCGGTTCAGCAGCGGACTGAGCATCCGTCCCGGATATTGATGACGGTAAGCCATGTGGATGGCCACCATATCATAGCCCAGCGACTGCAGCAGCTTGGCCTGCGCCGCGTATTCCTCCGCGATCTCGCAGAGCTGCTGCCGCGACAGCTCCTTGGACGGTTCGGTCTGGCCGGGCCGCGGCGGAAGCCCCGCGGAAACGTCATAGCCGGGAAAAATGCGGCAGGCCAGATTCATGCAGATTTTGGAATTGTACATGTGTACGGCGTCTGCCAGCTGGGACAGATAGTTCTGTGCCTTTGCATCGTAGAGGTCGAACTCGGCCATGTGCAGAAACGGCCCGGCAGGCGGTGCGACGCGCCCAGGGCCCACACGGGGCGCGATGCCGCGCACCTCCACGATGCCGGCGCCGTTTTTGGCCTTATTGGCCACATGGGTGATCAGCGCCTGCGAGGGATATTTTTCGTCACCCTGCAAAAAGTACAGTACGGAATTGGATGCGGCCAGCCGGTTTTTCAGAGTCATGCCGCCGACCCTGACCGGCTGCAGCATGTGGCGATATGCAGTCACATTTCCTTCCTTTCATGTGTTGGCCTCCAGCGGCGCATAGATGCTGGCGCCGTCATAGGAGCGCTTCAGGAACACCTCGCCGGTGTATACCCGCGTGGGCTCGTCCACGCTGCGCCCCTGCGCACAGGCGTCCAGACAGGCGATGAGCCGCGCCGCCTGTTCCGGCGGCTGCACGGCGCTGCCGTGACAGCCCAATATGGCGTCGTACGCCCCGGCATGTGCCAGGATCCACTGCAGTGTCCGGCGGTACTGCGCCATGTCCGCGCCGGGCAGGCACATAAAAACAGGCCTGTCTGACACGTTGTCACCGGTAAAAAGAAGCCGGTTTTTCCTGTCAAAAAACGATAGGCTTCCCGGGGTATGGCCTGCCGTTTCCACGACCTCGATCAGGCGGCCGCCCAGGTCGAAAACGTCTCCGCCCCGCAGCTCCCGCAGGGTGACGGCGTTCTTGCCCAGATCGCTCCTGATCTCAGGCCAGTCATTTTTGTGTGCATAAGCGGTGCCGAACTGCGGCGCGCCGCCGGTGTGGTCGTTGTGCCCGTGGGTCAGCGCCACTGTGACCGGCAGGGCGGTCAGACCGCGCACCAGTCCCCGCAGGTCGCCTGCGCCGCTGCCGGTGTCCAACAGCAGAGCCTCCCGGCTGCCCACGATCAGATACATTCGGACGGCGCCCTCCTCGATGGCGAATACGCCGCTGCGGATCTCATATGTTGTGTAGGTCGTCATATCCGTTCTCCGTATGTGTCCCCGTCCTGCAGCTGGATGCCGTATTTCAGCATTTTCCGGTACAGGGAGGAGGGGTAGATGCCCAGGAGCTGCGCGGCCTTGCTGGAATTGGGCGTTTGGGCCAGCGCGTCCTCGATCAGCAGCTTTTCGTAGGCGTCCCGCAGCTCGAACAGCGTCTTTTCCCCCGTCACATGCAGCGGCACAGGACAGGAAGATGCGTCGCCGGTGTCCGCCGGGACAAAGGGCGTGCCGCTGTATACCGGCGTGGGAAGCTGGTCGTACTCCGGGGACGGACTGTTCCGCTGCAGGATCTGGGACACGAAATCCGGCCCCGGCTCACTGCCCTCTTCAGAGCAGATCACGTAGTATTCCACCACATTCTGCAGCTCCCGGACGTTGCCGGGCCAGTCGTAGTTCACCAGCATCTGCATGACCTCGCTGGAAATGGTGAGAGTCCGCTCGTACCGCTGGGAATATTCATGGAGGAAATACGTCACCAGACCGGAGATGTCCTCCCGCCGCTCCCGCAGGGGCGGCACCCTGATGGGGAACACGTTGATCCGGTAGTACAAGTCCTCCCGGAACTGCCCGGCATGCATCTTGCGGGTCAGATTGTTGTTGGTGGCGGCAATGACGCGGACATCCAGCTTGATGGGCGTGTTGTTGCCGATGCGGTAGATCTCGCCCTGCTGCAGCACGCGCAGCAGCTTGGGCTGCAGCTCCATGGGGATGTCGCCGATCTCGTCCAGCAGGATGGTGCCCCTGTTGGCCACCTCGAACAGGCCGATCTTCTGGCTGGTGGCGCCGGTGAACGACCCCTTTTCGTAGCCGAACAGCTCCGCCTCCAGCATGTTGGTGGGGATGGCGGAGCAGTTGATCTTCACATAGGGCTTCTGGGCGCGCTTGGAGTTCTCCTGGATACAGTCGGCGATGACCTCCTTGCCCGTACCGGACTCGCCGGTGATGAGCACGGCGGCGTCGGTGGCCGCCACGCGGCGGATGAGGCTGCGGATCTCCTTGATCTTGGGGTCGCGGCCCAGCAGGCTCATGGCCCGCTCGTCGCCGCCCTCCAGCACCCGGATGGTCTGCTGCTGTGCCAGCAGGCGCTTCAGCTCCCGGAACCGGCGGTAGACCTCCCGCTCCGGCGCCAGCGTAATGACGATGTTCACCAGCCGCCCGCTGCGGTCGAAAATGGGCACACCTGTGACGAACCGCCCCGTCTTGCTGGGCGCCGCCAGACCGGCGTTGCCGAAGGAGACGGTCTGACGCTTCTCAATGACCTGCTTGCTGATGGGATCGGTGAACGGTTCGTGGGTGCCGATGGCGGCGGGCGTCAGACCCGTCTCCCGGCAGTACAGCGCGTTCATGTACGTAATGACGCCGTTGGCGTCCGTGATACACAGCGCCTGATGATAGCTCTCACAGTAATCCCTTACATCCACAAAATCATGATAATTGCTCATAACATCCACCCCATGCCGCAGAATTTATACGGGGTCATTATAATATCAGCCGCCGAGCTGCGTCAAGAAGCCCTTCTCTTCAAACAGCTCCTTGATCCGCTGCTGATACTCCTCCGGCACCTTGGTGCCCTCCGGTATCTCATAGGCCTTGCCGATTTCCCGGTACTTGGACTTGCCGTAGGGGTGATAGGGGAGGATGTCCACCCGCTTGATGCAGTTGAGCTGGCTCAGCAGCTCCGCCTCCCGCTGGATCTCCTGCCAGTCATCGTTGTAGCCGGGGATGATGGGCATCCGGATGATGACGTCCCGGTGGATGCTGTTGAGCCACCGCAGGTTCTCCCAGATGACATCGTTATCCACGCCGGTGTTCTCCCGGTGGTGCTCCAGACCCTTGATGTCGAACAGCACCAGATCCGCCTGCCGGTAGATCTCCCGCCCTCGCTCCGATGTGACGTAGCCGCAGGAGTCGATGGCCACCTTGATACCCTCGCCGTGGAGCTTTTCGATGAGCGGCAGCACAAAGTCCGGGAAACAGGTGGCCTCGCCGCCGCCGATGGTCACACCGCCGCCGGATGCGTCGTAGAACATCTTGTCCTTCTTGAGATAGTCGAACATCTCGTCCACAGTGTAGTACTGGCCGAACGGCCCCAGCGCACCGGTATAGCAGAACTCGCTGCACGCGCCGCACACGTCGCACTTGCTGCGGTCCACCGCCACCTTGCCGTCCTTCATGGACAGCGCGCCCCGGTCGCACAGTGCCGGACACCGTCCGCAGCCGTTGCAGTCGTCGTAGATCACCCGCAGCTCCGGCGCAAAGGACTGCCCCTCCGGGTTGCAGCACCATTTGCATTTCAGGGGACAGCCCTTGAGGAAAATAGTGGTGCGCACGCCCCAGCCGTCCACAAAGGAGCCCTGTACCTTGTTGAAAATAATGGCCTTTACCTGATCCATTTGCGTCTCCTGTCTTGCGTACCGGCGGGAGCGTCTCCCGCCGGAACGCGGGTCGTTGTTATA